>JACCEA010022175.1_pt1 | contig 32037 bp, 26 predicted proteins | sample 7449851 | NCBI WGS metagenome assembly JACCEA01 (sample SAMN15323453, study PRJNA562643) | freshwater metagenome | isolation source: river surface water | place: USA:Blue River Watershed | collected 2017-08-18
GGCTGGCCTTTCATTGGAGCATTATCCCGGTATGACGGAAAAAATATTGGAGCAAATTCTCTCGGAGGCAAAACTGCGCTGGGAATTGGTTTCCGCTCGCATCATCCATCGTGTAGGTGAATTGCGTCTGGGTGATCAAATTGTTTTTGTTGGAGTTACCAGTGCTCATCGAGAGCACGCATTTCAGGCCGCAGAATTTCTAATGGATTTTTTAAAGACCCGTGCACCTTTTTGGAAAAAGGAAATTACTCAGGAGGGGGAAAATGTGTGGGTAGAGGCGAAAAATAAAGACGGAGAAGCGGCGGAACGTTGGGATTCAAATCGTAATTCTGCAAGCAGTTAATCTGCTTGCAGAATTCAGATAGCTACTCAGTAAATTAGTGGCTGGTTGCAACTTCGGCAACGTCGTTAGTTGCTTTGGTTTTAGCGGCGCTGAGCGCGAAGACACACAAAATTATGTAGCAAACTGCAGGAACAATAAACGCGGTTACATAACTGCTGTGACCTGAAACCAATCCCGCAAGTAAAGGCACAAACGCGCCGCCGATAATTGCCGTACAGAGGAAACCAGAGGTTGCTTCTGAACTCGCGGTAGAGCGTTCCAGAGTCAGAGTGAAAATAACCGGGAACATAATAGAGTTAAATAACCCAATTGCCAGTGCAATAAAACCGGCGCCTACTCCGCCTACAGAGAATACATAGAAACACATAGCGGCGGCTGCGCCAGTGAACACAACGAGCAACATGGCGGCATTTACTTTGGCGAGCAGAGCAGAACCGATCAAGCGACCTACCATAGCCCCACCCCAATAGAGTGCAGTTAACGCAGCGGCTTCTTGCAACGAAACGCCAAGAACTCCATCGGAACTGGCAATTTTGTCAATGAACGGGAACGCGAAAATCGCATCGGACTGGCCCCAAATAGAGTCTGAATTCAAAAAGAATGCCATTTGAGTGCCTATGGCAACCTCGGCACCTACGTACAAAAAGATCGCCATGCCGCCGAGCATTGCCCATTTAGATTGGAAAGCATCCGACAGCATTTCGCCAATGCCCTTTGGCTTGGCTGCCGAAGAGTCTGGAGCAGCTTGTCCAACAATTTTGCGGCTGACAAAAAAGAAGGCAAGTAGTGCTGCAATCATACCTGCCAACCAGAAGTAAGCAGCATCGATACCGGCAAGAGCTTGGGTGCGAACTTCATCGGTAATAGTTTCGCCGTGCTTAACTTCTACGCCTTCCAGGAAAAGGCTTGCACCAATGATTGGTCCAATAAAAGTTCCAAGGCTGTTAAAGGTTTGGCTGAAGGTTAAGCGGAAGTGGCTACCTTCGGGCGAACCAAGCGCGGCGGCCAAAGGGTTTGCGGCGACTTGCAATGCGGTGATACCACTGGCAAGCACAAAAAGGCCGCCAAGTACCAGTGCGTAAACTTCAATATTGGCTGCAACCAACATGATCAGGCATCCACCAATCATCATGCCCAATGCAATCAAAATAGTTGATACGGATTTAAAGCGAGATAGCAGAGTCGCTGCCGGGAAGCTCATGATTCCGTAGGCGATAAAGAACGCGAAGGCACTGAGTTGAGCTTCTACGTCGCTCAGACTGAAAATTCCTTTTACCGCTGCGACCAATGGATCGATGAGGGAAGTAATAAACCCCCACGCGAAGAATAGTGTTGTTACTGCCGCATAAGCGGGCAGATATTTGTTGGATGATGATTGCATGAGAGTGATTGCCTCGTTGTTATAAAATGATTTGTCGTTGTAATGGTCTTAAAACAGCGCCAGAGTTGGGGCTTGGGGTAACTAATAATCTGGCGAAAATCGCGGCGGTACTATAATCCAAGGCTATAAAGCTGTCACATTGTTTGTTTCGCGATTACAATTCCTGCGTCAAAAAAGCAAGCTTCTTTCTTATTGTCAATGTGACATATATTTGACTCTGGGATTGAGCAACAATAAATCAACCAGAGGTTAAGTTAGTGGCAAAGGCAACGATTGATGATGTAGCTGCTCTCGCAGGGGTGTCCATCAAAACGGTTTCTCGAGTTGTAAATAATGAGCCCAATGTGAGGCCGGCAACGCGTGAGAAGGTAGACTCGGCCATTGCGGCGTTGAATTATCGGCCCAACCAATCTGCCCGAAGTCTCGCGGGTAATAAATCCTATCTGCTGGGGCTTATCTATGGTCATCCCAGCGCACATTATGTGCTGGATATCCAGGAGGGTGTGCTTGAGGTTTGTCGTCCCCAGCGCTACGAGCTACTTGTGCACCCGGCTATTCATCGCGATCCTAATGTTTTAAATGAGGTAACCGATTTAATTTTAGAGAAGCGGGTAGATGGTGTCATGCTGACGCCGCCACTCTCCGACAATATGACGGTTATCAATTCTCTTAAAAAAATGAATATCCCTTTCGTCCGCGTCGCACCGACAGAAAATAAATCCTTATCTCCGTACGTTGAAACTAATGATGAGGAAGCTTCGTATGATATGACCTGTCAATTGATTGCTTGGGGGCACACACGCATTGGCTTTATTTGTGGTCACCCGGACCACCGTGCTATGTCCTTGCGCTACGAAGGGTACAAAGCTGCACTAATTGAAAATGACTTGCCCCTGATAAAAGAATTGGTAGAGCAGGGTGATAACTCATTTGAATCGGGTGAAGAGTGTGGTAAAAAACTTTTGCTGCACGCGCAACGGCCAACCGCTATTTTTGCTGCAAATGATGATATGGCTGCGGGGGTGATGATGGTTGCCCATCAATCGGGAGTTAAAATACCGGCGCAATTATCGGTCGCAGGATTCGACGATACTCCCGTTGCACACCAATTATATCCATCGCTCACTACCATTCGGCAGCCCATTCGCCAAATGGCGAAAAAAGCTACGGATCTGCTATTAAAACAATTGAAGGGACGTGAAATTCAGCTGCCCGCCAGCATGTTGAGTTCAAGCATTATCGTGCGCGACTCTACCGGCCCAATAATCAAAGCGAAAGAAAAGCACTAACGGTCGGAGCTAACCACGCCAATAAAAAATGCACCCTGGGGTGCATTTTTTATGACGGAAATGTATTGCTGGTTATGCGTTTTTTAGCGCTGGAGTATTGTTGATTAACCAAGCTGCGGAACCAACCAGTGCAGCTTTGTCGTTTACAATGAGGCGGATGGAAATGTCGCTCACATAACCAGCCATTGGGCCTTTGTTTTTGTAGCGCTCAAGGAAGTGAGATTCCGGCAAAAGCCCAACCAATTTTGGGGTGATCCCGCCGCCGATTACGACACCACCTTTTGCGCCTAGAGATAAAGCTTTGTCGCCAGCGACTTCACCCAGTACATCGCAGAAGGTTAAAACAGCTTCACGGCATAAATCATCTTCATCTGCCAAACCTTTGGTACTTACATCTGCCGGTGTATAGGCTTTTGCTTCTACGCCGGAGTTGTGTGCGAGAGCACGGTAGAGGGTTACCAAGCCACCGCCGGATAGAATATTTTCAACCGAAACATGGCTCTGTTCTTTCAATAAGAAGGATTTGATATCCAGTTCTTTTTCATTTGTGGGGGCAAAGCTTGCGTGACCACCTTCAGTTGGAATGATTTTCCAATTGCCGCCATCCGGCACAAGTGCTGCCATGCCAAAACCGGTGCCTGGCCCCATTACCACGATGGGAGCATCCGGGTTTGATTTTCCAGATTCGTATAACGTTACTAATTCATCGTCCTGTAAAAAGGGTACAGCGTACGCAAGAGAAGCAAAGTCATTGATTACGTGGAGGGTTTTCATCCCCAATTGGTCGCGCAGACCATCAATGGAAAATTTCCAGTTCAGGTTGGTCATGGCGGCCTGTCCGTTTTCAATAGGGCCAGCGATGGCGAGGCACGCGTGTGCTGGAATATCAATGCCAAACTCCGTACAACAGGCCTTGATCATAGTTGCCATGTCTGCGTAATTTGCACATTTCAGGGTGATTTGGCGTTCAGCTGTGTAGTTGATCTTGCCGCGTGCGCGATTTTTTTCCGCGTCGAATTCGACCAGACCAAAACGGCCATTGGTGCCGCCGATATCTGCAACCAGTAACAGGCTCATGTGACTCCTCAACTTCTTTTATAAAGAAGATCAAATAGTTATGGATGGTGTGTTTGTAGTAATGGTTAGGTGCGGGAGGATACCACTAATCCCAAAAGGCGGAAAATCACTTTAATGACTCGCATTCACTTCTTTTTGGTCGCGGCAGTCCTTGTTTTCCATCAAGTTTTATTAATTTTGGTGCCATATGGTGTGATTTATGAGACGATTTTACTCGAATCATGCTGGGCGCTTTGCCGTCATTGACAGCGCTGTCAATAAGTAGTAGTTTGCGCCAGCCAAAAAGCGCCCGGTTACTCGTTTTCCGGTATGAATAAGAGATGTATTCGGTCAATACCGCTCAACGATGAGCGTCCCCAGCTTGCCAGGCTAGATCGCATTATGCGCGGCTTAATGTGCAGGTTTTCTCAAGGATTCTGCGGCTTTCATTTTTAAGTTGATTAATAGTGCTCATAAATGGAAAGCACCTATGCTTAGGGTTATGCCTTACAAGCGTGGGTAAATCTGATTAATGTTTTTTAGCCAAAACCTGTGGAGGTTGCAAACGTGCAGTGGCCTAGTATCACCAGCAAGCTGAAGAAAGATCCGGCGCTCGAAGCAAAAATTGAAGATTTGCTCGTGCAAATGAGTCTGGAAGAGAAGATCGGCCAACTGATTCAACCCGAAATCCGTCATCTTACCGCCGCCGATGTTAAGGAGTACCACATAGGTTCGGTACTTAATGGGGGAGGTTCTGTTCCCAATGGAAACCGCTATTCCAAAGCGGCGGATTGGCTGGCAATTGCTGATGCTTACTACACCGCGTCTATGGATGATAGCGATGGCAAGTTGGCAATCCCGATTATGTGGGGCACTGACGCTGTGCATGGCGTGGGTAATATTGTTGGTGCGACGCTGTTTCCCCACAACATTGCCTTGGGCGCAGCACGCAACCCTGAATTGATTAAGGAAATTGGCCGCATTACTGCCACTGAAATTGCTGTCACCGGGCTTGATTGGGATTTTTCGCCGACCGTTGCGGTAGCGCGCGATGATCGTTGGGGGCGCACCTATGAATCCTGGTCAGAGAGTCCTGATTTGGTTCGCGACTATGCCGGTCAAATGGTTGAAGGCTTACAAGGTGATGCTACTGGCAAAGAGTTTCTGTCGAAATACAAAGTCATTTCTACGGCAAAACATTTTATCGCGGATGGAGGTACTTTGAACGGTATCGATCGCGGTAACTGTATTGATGATGAAGAAAGCCTGTGCCGTATTCATGCGGCGGGATATTACAGCGCAATCGAAAATGGTGTGCAGACCGTAATGGCTTCTTTTAATAGTTGGCAAGGCGAGCATATGCACGGTCATCGCTATTTGTTAACGGATGTATTGAAGGAGCAAATGGGTTTTGATGGTCTTGTGGTTGGTGATTGGAATGGTCATGGCTTCGTAGCCGGAGCTACGCCTTTAAACTGCCCGCAGGCGTTAAACGCCGGTTTGGATATCTACATGGTTCCAGATCCTGAGTGGAAACAGTTGTATCGCAACACCTTGGCTCAAGCGCAAGACGGTACTATCCCGATGAGTCGCGTTGATGATGCGGTGCGTCGCGTATTGCGGGTGAAACTGCGTGCAAACCTTTGGGAAAAGGGGCTACCTTCTTCACGCCCATTGGCTGGCCGCGATGATTTATTGGGGGCAGTAGAGCATCGCGCTGTTGCTCGTCAGGCTGTGCGTGAATCCGTTGTTTTGTTAAAAAATAAAAATAATTTATTACCCCTGTCGCCCAAGGCAAAAATTCTTGTTGCAGGCGATGGCGCGGACAATATTAGTAAGCAAACCGGTGGTTGGTCGATTAACTGGCAGGGCACTGGTAATACGATGGCTGATTTTCCCGGCGCAACTACCGTGTGGATGGGGATTGAATCAGCAGTGTCAGCGGCTGGCGGCTCAGCACAATTAAGTGTGGACGGTTCATACACTGAAAAACCTGATGTGGCAATCGTCATTTTTGGTGAAGATCCCTATGCTGAAATGCAGGGCGATATTCAACATCAATTGCTTAAGGCGGGCGACACTGCCGATTTACAGTTGCTGCAAAAATTAAAGGGCGATGGGATTCCTGTTGTTGCGTTATTCATAACTGGTCGCCCTATGTGGATTAACCGAGAGCTCAACGCGTCCGATGCTTTTGCGGTTATCTGGCAGCCGGGAACTGAAGGTGCTGGTATTGCTGACGTTATTTTTAAAGCTACCGATGGTTCGATAAATTATCCGGTAAAAGGTCAGTTATCGTTTTCATGGCCCAAGCGTCCTGACCAAGGTCCCTTAAATGTTGGTGATAAAGATTATGACCCTTTGTTTGCCTATGGCTTTGGTTTGAAATACGGCGATAAAGATACCTTGAGCGATAGCCTTTCAGAAGAGGGCATCAGTTTTGAGGCGACCTCACACGTACTGGAGTTATTCAATCGTCGTCCTCTGGGAATTTATGGGATTATTCTGGAAGGTAAGAATAATGATCGTGCAGCGCTCAATGGCAATATCGCGAGCGTATCGACACTGACTGTGACCTGTGTGGATCGCGATGTTCAAGAGGATGCTCGTCGCGCACTCTGGAATGGCGATGGGGAAGGTTTGGTGGCTATCTCGACGCCTAATCGTCAAGTGTTAAGCGATTATTATGAGTCTGATTCAGCATTGGTATTCGATATCAAAGTGGATGCCGCACCCGAGGCTCAGGCGTGGGTACGCATTGGTTGTGGTCCATCTTGCTATTCGCAAGTGGAGATTACCAAAGAGTTGACTGCGATAACCGGTAAAGGTTGGAAAACCCTGTCAGTGGATTTAAAAGATTACCCGGATGCCGGAACTGACTTCGGTTTGAAACGCACGCCGCAAGAGTTGTTTGCCTTGATTCTGGAGCCATTTACCTTGGTGGCCAATGGCAAGCTGGATGCTACTTTTTCGCAGGTCCGTATTGAGAAGGGCTTGGCAAAAGGTATTGGTGTGCAAATCGTGTAACCGTATTAGCTTTTTTTCTTGAAGGGCCATTTGCGCAAGCAAATGGCCTTTTTTGTGTGCGTAAGCCCCCCTCCGAAGAACTGCTGCTGAAAAATAATTGCTGCGCCTGCCTTCTTATAGTGCATTGCAAAAAAAAGCTGTGCATTTCTTTGCATTTAATTTGTGCGTGTTTTTTTGTGTGTTTGTTTGCAAATGACGCATGAGTCATTCGTCCATCACCACAAGTGTGCAACTCCAAAAAATGCTTAAAATCACGCAATAAAATTCCAGAAATTATATCTCTTTGATTAATAATGAATTATTCCTTAAAAAAAACCTGAAAAAAACGATTGGCATAAGCCTTGCTCAACTGGAATTAAGTCACACACCTGTTGTGCCAGTGATTTCAATAAATGTTTTTTTAGTGCATGACAAAACGTAGTTTCCAAGACCTGTTTACGTTGATGGTGTTGATGTTTAAACCACACACATTTATGCAAAAAAATTGGAGAAGGCTCTATGAAAAAAAATACACTTTATCTTTTTGTGGCTGCGGCGAGTTCGCTGGTGTGCGCGGCTCCAGGTGTTTCTGCAAAAACTTTTACTGAGTCTATGCAACAGGGTAGTGTGGTTAAAATAAATTTTCGTACTCGCTTTGAAGATGTGACAGAAGATTATTATGCGGTGGATCCAGTGACGAAAGTGCTGGGTAAAAAAGGCGAGAGAGAAGCGGATGCCTGGACTACTCGCTCACGCATTTCCTATCAGTCAGGCGCTTGGAATGGATTCGGTTTTACGGGTGAGATGGATAACATTAGCGAGATGACAAATGATGTTGACTATCGTACATCTGCGCATAGTTCAGATCCGTTGAATGGACAAAGCAAAACTGTTGCTGTAATTGCAGACCCTGTTGGTACTGAGGTTAATCAAGCGTTTATTTCCTACACCAATTTCAACAATCAGGTGAAATACGGTCGTCAACGTTTAGTGCTGGATAACTCACGTTTTATCGGCAACGTAGGTTGGAGACAGAACGAACAAACGTATGATGGTTTATCCTGGACCAATAAAACAATTCGCTACACCAATTTTACCTACGCGTACATCAAGAATGTAAATCGCGTGTTTGGTGAAGATAATCCCGCGTTAGGCGATTTGCATATGGATAGCCATGTACTCAACGCCAGTTACACTGGATTAGATGCCGGTAAACTGATTGGTTATGCTTATTTGCTGGATGTGAATGACCCAATTGCACAACTTGGTTTAACGAGTGATACCTTTGGTGTTCGTTGGCAAGGAACCGTAGGTGAGTCCTTTTTGTATAACCTTGAATATGCAAAGCAGCAAGACGCTGGCGCTGCGAAAATGTTTGAAGCAGATTACACCTTGGCTGAGGCAACGTATAACGTAAGTCGTTTCAGTTTTACCTTGGGTTATGAATTGTTGGGGTCCGATGATGGCAAATATGGTTTTGCTACACCACTGGCAACACTGCATGCGTTTCAAGGTTGGGCGGATAAATTTCTGGCAACACCTGCTGCTGGTTTGGAAGATACTTATTTGAACGTGGGTGTTACCGTGGCAGGTGCGCAAGCAGTTGTGAGCTACCACAAGTATGATTCTGATGCGGGCAGTATCGATTTCGGTGACGAAATAGATTTAAGTCTGAGCAAAAAGTTTGGTGCAGTGGTGTGGACTGCAAAATATGCCCAATACTCAATGGGCGATACTAATGCCAGCTTCACGGATACTACGAAATTTTGGTTAATGGCTGATTGGAACTTCTAATAAGAATATTAGATATCCATGTGGCTCTTTAGAAAAAGCGCCAAGGCAACACTGTAAAAAAGAATGGTTGTAAGAAGGAGGCAGTAACATATTGGGTTTCGATATTGAACTTCAATAATGTTAGCTGCTTCCTTTTTCTTCGGATTATTGCTTGCAATGCATAAAAGATATACATATGCTCTGCGCCAGTGTTTGTCCTGATGTATGTTTGTCCTCCCGCCTGTACCAGATACCCCTGTGCTAGTCGTTGTATTGATGTAACGGGTTTTTTGTACCTGCAAATGACAACGTTGACAATCGCAACCAGGTGAATGTTGCAATTAGCCAGCGACGGTGAGAGAGCCAGCTGTATTCGCCTGTTCAACTTCCAAAACCAACGATAATGAAAGGATAGGTAACTTTGATGAAGAAAATAATCCCACTGGGGGCGCTGCTTGGCGTTTCCCTGTTATCAACAGAAGCATTCGCTGTAAATTGCACTGGCTTACCGCAATGGAATAGCGCCAGTACTTACACTCAGGGAAATAAAGTTCAGCATTTGAATCGCGGTTATACCGCGAATTACTGGACTCAAGGCAACAACCCGACAACATCCTCCGGTCAGTGGCAACATTGGACCGACAATGGGGCCTGTGATGGTACTACTTCCAGCGTGGCGCCCAGCTCAGTAGCGCCGAGTTCTGTTCCATCCAGTGCGCGTTCATCCGTTCCAAGCTCGGTGGCTCCGAGTAGTGCGCCAACAACCAGTGCTGCGTCATCTGTAAAATCAAGCGTCGGTAGTTGTCCAGTCTATGTCGCAGGAACCAGCTACAGTCAGGGTGCGGTCGTCACTAACGCTGGCGGTGTTTATACCTGTCAGGTTCCGGGTTGGTGTTCATCAACCGCTACCTGGGCTTACGCACCCGGTACTGGTACCTATTGGCAACAAGCCTGGGCTGCGGGTGGTAGTTGTCCGGGTGTGAGTTCATCCAGTGTTGCAACGTCACGCTCCAGCTCTTCTGTAATAAGCAGTGTTGCGCCGAGTTCTGTCGCCTCTTCGTCGCGCTCCAGTGTTTCTTCAGTAATTAGTTCAAGTGTGAGCTCAGTAACGCCACCGACCGGAAAAGAGTTGGTTGGTTATTGGGAAAACTGGCATTGGCCATTAGAGGAAATGACCTCAATTCCTAATTACACAGTGCTGAATATTTCTTTCCCAAAAATTAATGCTGATGGCTCACTCTTCCTGAGTAATGACGGTGGCTATCAAAACAATCCCACCGCACAACAAATTGCTGCCGCTAAAGCACAAGGCAAGAAAGTGTTGTTGTCGATTGGCGGAGCTAACGCGACTTTCGTATTGAATAACCAAACGCAAGAAGATAATTTCGTAAATTCTTTCATTGCGATTAAAGATCAGTATGGTTTGGACGGTATCGATATTGATACTGAAAAAGGTTTGCATACCAATCCCAATGCGCAAATTAATCTGACTAGCCCGCAATACTCTGCAGATTATCTGGCGCGCGCGATCAAGCGGTTGAAGGCGCGTTATGGCGCAAGCTTCCTGCTGACTATGGCTCCGGAAACTGCACATACCATTGGTGCAAACCTGCCCGGTAACTGGTTGGGTCAATACAACTGGGGTGTGTACTTGCCATTGATGAATGCGCTTCGTGATGACATCAGCTGGATTCAGATGCAGTACTACAATACGGGTTCAATGCCGGGTAAAAATGGCCAGTTCTACAACTCTGCCACGCAAGATGGTTTGGTTGCCTGGACCGAGGCGTTAATCGAAGGCTTTCAGATTGGCAGTACCGGTGTGAACTATCTTGGTTTGCCTGCCAGCAAAATCATCATTGGTTTGCCTGCCTCTACCGCGCCAACAGCAGCCGGCAGCGGTTATACCAATCCAACAGTTGTGAAAGCGGCAATGCGCTGCTTGCGCTCTGGCGATTGTGGTACCGGTTATAAGCCGGCAAAAACATATCCGGATTTGCGCGGCATTATGGCTTGGTCTACCTGGGAAGATAACGTCACTGGTTATGCGTTCTCCAATGCGGTTAAAGCCTGTGCGTTGAATAACCAGTGTAATTAATTGGCTGTTTAATTTTACGGTTGTTTAAAAAATCCCTGTCGATTATATCGGCGGGGATTTTTATTTGGGCGTGGTATTATTGTGCTTATTGTGTGTTTAGTTCAGGCAAGGACGGTTTTCTCAATGGCTTCCATGTAAGATCTGTAGCTGAGCGCCATAACCATTCCACTGGGCCATAATTAAAGTATTTTAACCACCAGCGACAGATAAAAATTTGTATTCCGAAAATTGCTATACAGAGCAGCGCGTTTTGGCCTGGACTGGTTAGGGTAAAGAGCCCGAACCCAATATTAAAAAACAGAAATACGCCGATAATTGATTGACTCAAATACGTCGTTAAGGCCATTTTTCCTACGCTAGCCAATGGCTTTAGTCGTGCTTCCCATTTAGGTTTTAGCATTAATAAGCTGATGCCGGTGATATAAATTAGCGTTAGGCTGGTGTTAAAAAACTCCAGGATAAATCCACCTGCCCAACCCGCGAATGGGGCGTTCTGAAAATCAATCTTCAGGATGAAGCTGCTCGCACCCAGGATTACTCCTGCGAGCAAGGCAATTACTAATACCCAACCACTTCTTTTTAACACCAGTTTAAAAAAAATGCGGTGTTGCTCAAGGTGAGAGAACCAATGCATGCGCCCGGCAAGCATGCCTATCAAAAAGAAACCAAAGGTGATAAAGCCGCGCCCACTGTTGATTTGGTAATTCAACTTCTCCGAAGCGGCGCTGATATTATGCTGAACCATTTGAGCGAAATTGCCCTGGCTGATAATTTCGTAATAGGCCGCACCGGCTGCTTTGGGGTCTTCCTGAATCAATTGCAATTGGTCGCGCACGAGTATTGAAACAAACTCTGCGAATTTGGTGGGAATGTTTAATACCAGTAGCGAACCCACTATTAACAACGTTTTATTGTTCAGATTACGAAAAAATAGCAGCAGAAACCCGAGTGGGACATAAATGGTTAAAATATCCGCCCGCCAGAAAATGTGATGCAAAATGCCGATAGCGCCGAGTATCGCTAAACGCCAACCAAAGCGCATAAAAATCGGTTGGTGACGCTGCACCAGTTTGTCGATCTGGATGTAGAAGCTAAGGCCAAATAAAAATGAAAATATCGAAAAAAACTTGCTGATGATAAAAATCATGTAGATGCCCATGGCTATACCGCTGCCAGGGTCCTTGTAAAGTTGGTAGGTTGCCTCTGGCAATGGGCCGCCTGCATACCAGAAAATCATATGGGCATAGAGAATGCCAAAGAGCGCAAAACCTCTCAGTACGTCGAGCGTAACTATTCGTTCAGCATTCGGGTTAAACGGCAGGCTCATAAAAATAGTCCTTTTTGTAAATGTAAGACGGGTAAATGTGATTCAGGCAGGTGCGATACTGGAAGAATGCAAAATATCGATAATTTGGACGCGTCTACGCCGCGATTGGATTCACCGCACCTTATCTTTTTTGACGAATCAGGTCTTGTTACAAATGTAAGTCTTTGGGAAGCTCCAGGTGAATAGGTTTGTTGCTAACAGGACAGCGGAACTCCAGTTTGTAGGCGAGAAGTTGCAGTGGAAGTTTACTGGCGCTGCCGTAAAGTCGATCACCGACAATAGCATGGCCTATCCCGGAAAGATGACGGCGTATCTGATGTTTGCGCCCTGTCTCAATTAACACTTCCACCAAGCTTGATGTTTTACCATCGTTAATTTTAAGGGTACTGATGATGCTGATGGAATCTTTGCTGTCTAGCGGTTGGTCTATACGCAATTCTGTTGCATTCAGTTCGCCAGTCACATTTGCGAGATAATATTTTTTCAAATCGCGTGATTGAAAAAGTTGTGAGAGCAGGGCGGCAGCCTTTGAATCGTGCGCGATCATCATTAGGCCGGCCGCATCCGCATCCAGTCGATGAACCAGAAAGCATTCGCGTTTGTGTTCGACTTCCACCCACCGCAGCAGGCTGCAGTGGTCACCCCACTGAGAGCCCTGGGCCAACATGCCATGGGGCTTATACCAAACACTGTAGCGCCCCTGGTCGAGCATTAGTTGTCCTGCGGCTGGTGTTCGTGAAAGAACCTGGTCATCGTAATAGAGCTGTATGCGGATACCAGCGGGCAAATCCTTGCTGGCACGGCGCAGGCGCAGTTGTTTACCTTTTAGAGTCCACCAGCAGGCGCCCTTGTTCATTGCATCTTTGATGCGCGCTTTTGGAAGCCCGGTTTTTTCAGCGAGAAAATCCACAGCGGTTTGTGAGGAAGTGGTGGTGGTAAAATCAAAAGTGCTTGGCATTTTGGTAAACTGCGATCCTGTTTGGATGGCCGGATAGAGTGGCCGAATTGAATATCTACTATTGATGCGAGGCATTTGTGGCCGAAAAAGCGACAATTTATAAAGCGAACCTGACCCTGTCGGATATGGATCGCAATGTGTATGGCGATTTTAATCTGACTATCGCCCTGCATCCTTCCGAAACTGTCGAGCGCATGATGGTGCGTATTCTAGCCTTTTGTTACCGCGCGGCGGAAAATTTAACTTTTACCAAAGGGCTTTCGTCGACGGAAGAGCCGGATCTGTGGTTAAAACACGATAATGGGACTTTGCTGGAGTGGATAGAGGTTGGGCAGCCAGCGCCGGATCGCTTGAAAAAGGCATCGGGTCAATCGCAAGCAGTAAAGGTATTTAGTTATGGTCGTGGTATGGACGTCTGGTGGAAGACCAATGCCGCCGCTATTCGCGCCTTGCCCAAGGTGGAGATACATTGTTTCGCCGCCGATGAGTTACAGCAGTTAGTTACCCTGGCTGATAAAACCATGAACCTTACCGTCACTATTACCGAAACCATTGCCTATATTTCTTCCGCAACTGAAAGTCTCACCATTCATTTGCGCGAGATGGAGTAATCACGATGTTAGACGCAGTAAATAGCACGCAAACCGCTATTGTTGATATCACCCTGGAAAATGCCCAGCAGTATTTAATTGACGAATCTTTCAAGCGGCCGGTTGTGATTGATTTTTGGGCTGACTGGTGCGCGCCCTGCAAAAATTTAATGCCAATATTGGAAAAGCTTGCCAATGAATACGCGGGTGCTTTTTTATTGGCGAAAGTGAATGCGGACGACCCTCAAACTCAAATGATTGGTGCGCAATTTGGCGTGCGTAGTTTGTCAACAGTTATGATTATGCAAAATGGCCAGCCCGTAGATGGCTTTGCAGGTGCATTGCCCGAAGTGCAAGTGCGTGAAGTGCTGGCCAAATATTTACCCAAGCCATGGGAAGCGGCGCTTACTCAGGCGCAGGCGCTGATGGCAGAAAATAATTTTGCTGATGCACTACCGTTATTGCGTCAGGCGTATGAGATCTCCGGGCAATTGGCCGCGATTAATTTATTAATGGCGCAGTGCTATCTGGAATTAAATCGCGTAGATAATGCGGAAGCGATTTTGTCGACGATAAAGATGGCTGATCAGGATGCACTTTATGAGCAATTGCAATCGCGCATCGCACTGATGAAGCAAGCAGCGAAAACCCCCGAGCTCGCTGCACTGGAAACAGCGCATTTAGCAGCACCGGATGATTTACAAATCCGTTTTGAGTTGGCATTGCAATACCATCAGGAAGCTCAGCATCGCCCGGCGTTGGAGCATCTCTTACATGTGTTGCGCAAAGACCGTAACTTCGCTGATGGTGAGGTGCGCAAATCGTTTAATGGCATCCTCACTGCACTGGGCAAGGGCGATGCATTGGCAATTGAGTTTCAGCGCAAGTTATTTACGTTGCTTTACTAGGTTTTACCCCTTGGTAAATGGTCGATGCAACTAAAAGCCGTTACACTGCCGAGGTGTGTAAATATAACGGGTTAGCTGTTGCCAGCGAGTTCGTTGTAATCGGTTGCCTGTAGGGCAAGTCAGTTTTCCTGGTGGTTATCGCCAGTGCCAGAGGGCCAAGATCCACAATGTTGAAATGCTATTCCCTGATTGCACTCCTGAGTCTGTGTACGGCGCTCATGGGGTGTAACAAAGACAATCAGGATCTGTCCGAGCTTCCTGCGTTTTGTAAGCAGGAAAAAGGTAAGTTGTATCTCAAGCAAGGTGCTTTGCGTATGGAGATCATGCCAGACGTGGCTGGTCGGGTCTCCTCTTTGAAATACGAGGGGCATGAACTGTTAGTGCCTATTGTTGATTTTGATAAAAATACCGATTGGGGCACCGTACTCTGGTCTAGTCCGCAGGCTGAATGGCAGTGGCCCCCAATTGATGTACTGGACAGCAAACCCTATAAACTGAGTGTGAAAGGTGATCGGGTTACCCTCACTAGTGAGATTGACCCCAAGACTGGTTATCAATTCAGCAAAACCTATATGCCTGCCGGCGATGATCGGGTGGCGGTTACCTATAGAATTTTCAATCATTCCAAGCACGAGAAAAGTGTTGCTCCCCTAGAGGTGACACGCTTGCCATCGTCCGGGACTTTGTTTTATCCGCGTGGTGATACCGACCCCATTAGTGGCATTTTTTACCCGCTCGATGTACAGGCGATCGACGAGTTGACCTGGTTTGATTACGACAAGAAAAAAATCCGCACCGATCACCATAAAATTATGCAGGACGGCAAAGAAGGTTGGGTTGCCTATGTCGACAAAGGCTACTTGTTGATGAAAGAGTTTGTCGATAATCCTCCCTCGGCGATTGCAGAAGGGGAGCGCGAGATAGAACTATTTGCCCATGTCGAACATGTTTTTATTGAAATGAAACAGCAGGGTGCGGCTGTCACCTTGAATACTGGGGAGCATTTGGAGTGGACGGTTATATGGCATGTGAAAAAATTGCCAGCAGAACTGGTGAATAACCCTGAACCCCATGCGCTGGCTAGTTACGCGCGCAGCCTTTTATAAATGCCTGTAACGTAAAATAGTGACAGAAAAATCGCCGCAATTAGCGGCGATTTTTTTTGGTTTTCAGTTTGCGAATTCGATCAGCTTCTTCTTTTTCCAGGCGCTTTTTCTCGTCATCTGCTTTGGCTTGAACGACCTCAGCTTCAGTCATTGCCGGCGTCTCCCAGCTGATTGGCCCCAGCAAGCCTGAGCGCAATTCGTTAATTAATAGTGATGAAACTTTCTGGATTTCTACTCCGCCACCTCTGCGCGTACATCCACGTTTAACGCCGATTGCATCCAGCAACTCTAAATCTGTCTCGGGTAGTTCAGTTAATCCGTAACGTGCTCTTAAGGCATCGGGATAGGCTTTTAATAAATATTCGGCGGCATAGAGGGCGATGTCGGCGTAATCAAACACCGTATCTTTTATAGCGCCGGTAATTGCCAACCGATAGCCGCACGAAGGTGGTGATAATTTTGGCCACAAAAATCCGGGGGTGTCGGTTAATAAAATACCGTTTTCCAATTTTATTTTTTGCTGCGCTTTTGTCACGCCGGCTTCATTCCCCGTTTTTGCAATCACACGGCCCGCGAGGGTATTGATAATGGTTGATTTGCCGACGTTGGGGATGCCCATAATCATGGCGCGTGCCGGGCGAACCTCTTTTTGTCGTGCACTTACTAAACTGGTGCACAGGTTGAGCAGATTGCGAATTTGCTCCGGGCGCTGCTGGCTTACGGGTAAGGCCTTAACGCCTTTTTCCGCTTCCATTTTTTCCACCCACAGGGCGGTAATTGCAGGGTCCGCCAAATCGGCCTTATTCAATAATTTAATCAGCGGTGTATCGCCTCGCAGGCTTGGAACCAACGGGTTTTCGCTAGAGAAGGGGACGCGTGCATCAATAACTTCAATCACCACATCCACGTGTGGCATAACTTCCGCAATTTCCTTGCGGGCTTTGTGCATATGGCCGGGAAACCAATTAATTGTGGACATGAATTACCTGAACAACAAAAGAGTAAATAGAATTAAAACGAATCGAGTTTTTCATTGAGGTCGAAGTGGTGGAGCAGTCGGCATTCATCTTCATTTTCATCGTCGCATATCACAACGCAAAAGGGGGCCAATTTTGGAGCGTATTCAGCGTCCGCGAATAAAGGCTGCTGGAGTTCCTGCCACAGCTGGGCGGGAAATTCGGTAAAAAAATTGAAGCTTAGAAAGAGTTTGCCTTTTTCTTCAATGGCGTCCACTTCGGGTGAGCGTACCGGCCTTACGCGGCGCAAAAACTCGGCGCGGTCAAACTCACGGGCAAATTTGGGTTGAATCTGGAAGCTGATGCAATACATGGCAAATCTCGCAGGTTTGCTGGGAATTCTGTGAATTATACGCAATAGCCGAGGTTAAGAATAATTAAACCTTGTACCGTCAATATAGAAAGAAACCGGTTTCGGCTATGATGCGCGCCTGATATTTCCCTAATTTAGACGGTCATTATTGTGTCTTCTCCCCTCTTCAAGCCTTTGGCGCTGGGCATTTATGCGCTTTTTTTTACCGTTGGTTTGGTGGGAGCGCTGGTGCTACCCACTTTCAGTTTATTTCTCGCAACGGAAATTCAAGTGCGCCCCCTAATGGTGGGAGGAGCCTTTGCTGGCCTGGCGTTGGCGAGCATTGCTTATAACCACTGGATTGGGCATTGGTCTGACCGGCTGGCAGACCGTCGTCCGTTGGTGGCGTTCTTCTGTTTGTTGGGGAGTATTTCCTGCGTAATTTTTGCTCTTTCGCGTAATTATTGGCTGGTGGCTTTTACCGCGATATTTTTATTGAGCCTTTCGATGGTTTCATTTTCCCAAATTATGGCCTACAGCCTGGATTATGCGGAGGCTGAAATTCCCACAGAACGTATTCCGCTTTTCAATGCCATTATGCGGGCACAAATTGCATTTGCCTGGGTTGCAGGGCCGCCAGTGGGGTTTTTATTGGCCACTAATTTAGGCTTTGATGTGAGCTATGGTGTCGCGGCGGTTTTGTATATTTTGGTTGCGCTTGCCAGTTTCAAATTGTTACCGCGTTTACCGGCGAAGCAAAAACAGCTGGCTGAATCTGGCGAGAAGCCTTTTCTTGCACCTCTCGCTCCCTCAGTAAAACAATCATTGTGGATATGTGCAATTGGTTTTTCGTTACTCTGGGGCGTTAATAACGCCTACCTGATTAGTCTGCCAATTCACTTGAAGGACAATTTGCGCCTGGATGCACAATGGATGGGCTGGGTGATGGGAACCACAGCGGCTCTTGAAGTGCCTTTTATGTTATTGGCAGGGCATTACGCAAGCCGGTTTCGTTTAATTTCGCTGGTTCGTTGCGCGGGAATTGCTGCGTTGTTGTTGTATATCGGTGTGTATTTTGCGAATCAGCTGTGGCATTTGTTTGTGCTGCAAATTTGCAATGCCATTTTTATTGGTGTGTTGGCGGGGCTTGGAGTATCCGTCATTCAGGATTTAATGCCGGGTCGTTCTGGTGCTGCGTCCGGGCTGTATACCAACACTACTCATATTGGTAATTTGCTAAGCAGTTTAATGGTTGGGGTTGTGGCGGATTATTTTGGTTATCACCAGGTTTTCCTGGCCAATATCCTTTTGGTGTTTGTAGCAATTTGGGCCTTCGGTAAAGTGAAAACCTCGCGCGAGCTTGCGGTAGGCAATTAGTAGTTGCGCGAGTTGATTTTCAATCTTCTTCTTCGTTGAGTAGCTTTTCCAAATCATCAACGCTCATTGCAAACAGCCTATGCCGCAATTCGCGCTCGACCTGCGGCATCAGGCTTTTGAGTACATCATCAACGAGTTGTTGGCGCGGTTTGCCGGTTTTTGGGGTAATTGTCTTGGTTGCGCTGATTATTTTTTTTGCTGCTTCATATTCAAACAATGGTGGTGGATTATTCCCGTGTAGGCGCTCGCGAATATGCTGGGGAAGGAAGGGGTTTTCCCCAGTTGCTTTCACTGGCGTGCGCGCTGTTTGGGAGTGAGCCGACGTCTGTATGTGTGATGCAAAACCCTGCTTTTTAACGTCTGGGGCTGCGCTATCTGCAGTCGCGAGTGGGTCCTGTGTTTGCGAATGGTTGATGTGCGAGTGCGATGCGGGAGTCCCTTCGTCAAATAGAGATCCCTGACCCGGCAACACTGACTCGTGTGTTGTGTAGGGGGATGTCTGTTGTATGGTTGCTAGTGTTGCAGGATGGGCCGTTTCCTCAATGATCAGTTCGGCGTCCTGCAAAATCGGGATGTCATCTTCTTCTAATAAAAGTCCCTTGATGGATTCAAGTTCCTGCAAAATTTCGGCTTTGGTTTTATTCGTATTGGCCATGATATTTACAAGTATCCGGTTATCAGAGTTTGCGGGTTTCTATCGGGTATCCCCGGCTTTTATAAAAACTGTAGCGCTCGCGACTGGTCGCGAGCATTTGTGGCTCCTGAATAACGACTTCACTCACGCGTTCAAAGCGACTGAACGATGACGGTATTGTGTTGCTCAAGTTAAGCAATAATCCCTGATGATCGCCAGACTGCTCGTTGAAGGTTATTTCCACCGGTGCCGGTTTGCCACCATTGATCAGCTGATGAGGTACAAAACTTTCAGGCTTGAAAGTCCACAGAAGTTCATCCAGTTGCCGTGCGTCGGCTTCAGTATCCACCGCAATCAGTACGCGCATGCCCATGCGCTGTACTTTTTCTGCCAGCTTACACGCAAACAACCAGCGGGCTTCGCTGGTTGTTTCAGGCAATACGTAGAAATCAACTTTAGTCACGCCATCACGCCTGATTTAGAAGGTATTGAACCAGCAATGGAACAGGGCGACCAGTAGCCCCCTTGGCTCCTCCAGAGCGCCACGCGGTACCCGCGATGTCCAAGTGCGCCCAGGCGAATTTTTTAGTGAATCGCGACAGGAAGCAAGCAGCCGTTACACTTCCTGCTTCACGACCACCAATGTTGGCGATGTCTGCAAAATTACTGTCCAGTTGCTTTTGGTACTCGTCCCAGAGTGGCATTTGCCAAGCGCGATCAGCACTTTCTTCACCGGCTTTCAGAAGGGACTTTGCGAGATCATCATCATTGCTGAACAGGCCAGTGGCGTGGTTACCAAGGGCGATCACGCAGGCGCCGGTAAGGGTGGCGATGTCTACCACCGCTTTGGGTTTAAAACGTTCGGTATAGGTGAGGGCATCACACAGTACTAAACGGCCTTCGGCATCAGTATTCAAAATTTCAATGGTCAACCCGGACATGGAGGTCACGATGTCACCTGGTTTGGTCGCGGCTCCGCTCGGCATGTTTTCAGTTGTGGCGATAACGCCGACCACGTTGATGGGTAACTGGAGCTCAACAAGAGTCCGGAAGGTACCCAACACGCTGGCGGCACCGCACATGTCATATTTCATTTCATCCATAGCGGGGCCAGGCTTAAGGCTAATGCCGCCAGTATCAAAGGTGATGCCTTTGCCGACTAAAGCTACGGGTGCATCTTTTTTGTTGCCCCCCTTGTACTCGAGCACAATGAGTTTGGCGGGTTGCTCGCTGCCGGCGGCAACAGATAAAAAAGAACCCATGCCCAACTCTTTCATCTGTTTTTCTTCAAGCACATTAACGTTGAGTTTGGCTTGGCCTTTGGCTAATTGTTTTGCTTCCTCGGCCAGATACGTTGGGGTGCAGATATTGCCCGGCAGGTCGCCCAGCTTGCGGGTTAAATTAATGCCTTGGGCAATGGCCAGGCCCAACGCCAAACCCTTGGTGGCTTTGGCAATCAGGTTCTTGGTGGTACCCACCTGTACTTTTTTCAATTGCAGACTGATTTCGGCGGGTTTGCTTTTCAGGTGATCAGCGCGATATTCCAATTGGCCCAGACTTTCGGCGATTTGGCGTGCCTGCCAATCAGCTTCCTGACCAGTAACGCTCACGTCATCCAGGGCAACAGTGATTTCCGTGCAAGGTGTCGGTTTGAGCGATTCGCTAATTTTTTGCACGACGCGACGGAAGTTGTCGACGCTAACACTGCCATCCTTCTGGCTTCCGAAACCCAGTACCAGCAAGCGGTCCGCGGCGATGCCTTGCGGGTTCAGCAGCAGCAGGCTTTGCCCGGCTTTGCCCTGAAAGCCTTCGCGTTTTAATAGCGCAATTAGTTGGTGGGCATCTGCAGCGTCGACGCTGCTCGCTGCTGGCGATAATTTGAGCCCTTCGTAAACGCCAACCACCAAGCATTGTGTGGCGTACTTTACCGGATCAATCACTTTGGCTGAAAACTGGATTCCGGCGGTTTTGGGTGTGGGTGCATTTCTGCTGGTGGTTTTCTCAGCAGTTTTTTTGACAGCTTTTTTAGGGGAACTGGAAGCAGAGGTCATAGAGAATCCTTGAGGGTAGGGCAATCGGTAATTCGCTCAAGACAAATCGGGCGTTGTGCGTGATAATGCCACAATTTTTAGTGACTATGGCGGCGAAATTACGCTAAAAAGCGGAACCCCGTCGCTGAATGTAAGTCAGTAATGCCATTGTAGTTGATGATTCAGTTGCTATTGATCGTCATGCACAGAACCTGCTTTTTATTTGCACAATTTTTAAACGGGCAAGGTTTAATCAATTTTTTAGTAAATATCAACCTGCAGGAATATGACGTTGATTATTTTTCGTTATCTCTCACGGGATTTGTTGCTCACCTGTTTTGCGGTGAGTGTGGTTCTATTGGTGATTTTTTTAACTCAGAATTTTAGCCGTTACCTCGATGATGCTGCCGAAGGAAAGTTAGCGGTTGATGTGCTTTTCAAAGTCGTCGCGTTTCGAATGCCGTACCTATTGGAGTTAATTCTCCCCTTGGGTTTTTATCTTGCGATATTGCTGGCGTACGGGCGCATGTATATTGAAAGTGAAATGGTAGTGCTGTCTGCCTGTGGAATGAGCCACTGGCAGTTAGTGCGCATAACGCTGGTCCCGGCAGCATTGGTGGCGGCAGTTGTGGCGGTATTTAGCTTTTGGTTAAGTCCTGCAGGAGCGCAGATGACCGAGCAGACATTAGCGGAACAGCGCAACCGCAGTGAGTTTGAAAGTTTGCAGGAAGGGCGTTTTCAGGCGATAGGGCAGGGCAAGGTTATGACCTATGTTGAAAATGTCAGCGATGATAATCAGCGTTTGGATCAGGTTTTTGTCGCACAACGTGATTCGGACACTGCATCCTCTGTGGTGGTTGCCAAGACCGGTGAGCAGGCCTACATCAGCGATTATGGTCAGCGGTATTTGGTGTTGCATCAGGGCTATCGTTATGAAGGTCGCCCTGGAACACGCGAATTTAAAGTTACTCAATTCGATGAGTGGGGAAGGTACTTACCTCCAACTACCAGTGTGGCGGAGTTTGAACGGGAGTCGGATGCAAAAACTACCGCGCAGCTATTGGGAGCTTCTGATGCAGATAGTCAGGCGACCTTGCAATGGCGCATCTCCATGCCGCTGATGGTATTTATTGCGACGTTGCTGGCGGTGCCGCTGAGTAAAACCAATCCTCGCCAGGGCCGCTATTTAAAAATGCTACCGGCTATTTTGATCTATGTGTTTTATCTGGCGTTTTTGATTAATGCGCGCGGTGCAATTGCAGAAGGTGATTTGTCTCCCGGTTTGGGTTTGTGGGTAGTGCATTTACCTTTTGCGGTGATCGCTTTGTTTATGTTGAATTGGCAGGCGTTAATGCAACTACGCAGTATGCCGGCGAAGGTGGCTCATGGATAAAATTACCCGTTATGTATCGCGCACCGTATTTACTGCCATCGCGTTAACACTATTGGTATTTCTAGCCCTGGATTTTATTTTTGGCCTTATTAGTCAATTGGAAAAGGTTACGGAAAATTACACCGCATTTGAAGCTTTTAAATACATGGTTTTTACCATGCCGCGCCGCTTATATGATTACATTCCCTATTCCTGTTTGATTGGCTGTCTTGCTGGTTTGGGGTTGCTGGCTAGCAGTAGCGAACTCACTATTATTCGTGCTGCTGGTGTCTCGGTAAAGCGTATCGCCTGGATGGCGCTTCGCCCGGCTCTGGTATTTATTTTGATCGCGATGACAGTGGGTGAATTTGTCGCACCGTACACTGAGCAAATGGCAGACAATCGGCGCAATTTCCTTCGGCATAATGCGATGCAAAAGGCGCCGCAAAATATGTGGAATCGCGAAGGTAGTGAATTTATGTATGTTAATGCGGTGTTGCCTAATGGTGTTGTCTATGGGTTAACGCGCTATCAGTTTAATGACCAACATCAATTGGAATCGGCGAGTTTTACCCGCCAGGCAACCTATCAGGATAATGTTTGGCAAGAGGAAGATATTTCCATCACTTATTTGGCGGGAGATTCAATTCGTAATGAAGTTATCCCTTCGCGTCGATGGGAGACCAACCTGACGCCAAATTTATTTAATATTTTGGTGCTGGCGCCGGAAGATATTTCATTGCGCAACCTGCATTACTACATTGATTATCTAAACAAGCAAAACTTGACATCCAGCAGTTATAGTCTCGCGTTTTGGCAAAAAACCTTGCAGCCTTTGGCTACCGCTGCTTTGGTGTTGGTGGCGATTTCGTTTATTTTTGGCCCCTTGCGTAGCGTGACTATGGGCCAAAGAATTTTTACGGGGGTCGTGTTTGGGATTGTCTTCTTATTGATGCAAAACCTATTGGGGCCGTCCAGTTTGGTGTTTGGGTTTCCTCCATTTATCGCGGTGATGATTCCTATAGTGCTTTGTGTGTCCTTGGGGATTTATTTGCTGAATCGAGCGCGCTAATGCGCGCTGCAAGATTATTTTTTGGTTTTTTCCTGCAGTAAAATCCGCGTTTTACTTAGCTTGTCGTGCAGTGTTTGACGCTCCGGATTCAGATATATCATCCAATAACCCATACCGAGTAACAGTAGCGAAAATGGTGCGTAGCAGCAACGAATAACGCATTGTGAATAGCTTGGTAATTGCATGCTGCTGGCATCATACATTTTCATTCGCCAGGTTTTCATGCCCAGTGTTTGGCCGGATTTTTTCCAGAAATAACAAAAGAAATAGCCGAGCGTAAGTATCCAGCCAATAAATACAATTATTCCGAATGCGCCCCAGCTAACTCGCTCACCGGTTGCGGGTACACCTTTAATTGCGATATTAATTCCGGTGGCGATAGCACCGTACAGAATGCTTATCGCTGCCAGCAACAGAGTGTCGTAAACCATGGCAGCAAAGCGGCGCATCAAGCTGGGTGTTGCGAATTGCGGGGTCGTTGGTTGAGCGGATGCTTTTTTTTTCATAGCAATAATCAGGCTTTAAAGCGAATAATGCAGCTGGATGCAGAGTCAATTTTTTGGCCTAGCGTAATTTGGCCTTTGCCCTGCAGGGGTAATTCTTCGCGGCGCAAATAAATCGGGTTTTGTTCTTCAAGGTACACATAAGTACCGTTGGTGGAATGGTCGATCAGTACATACTTACCGCGGCGAAATTCAATGTGGCAGTGCTCGCGTGATGCCAATTCGTTTTCAACAACCAGATGGGCTTTAACTGGATCGCGGCCAATGTGGTAAGGAGTTTGTTCTGGGAGCAAAAAAATATCGCGGTCGTTGAGGTTAAGGACTAACTGGAATTTATCAACAAAACTGGCCACATCGTGAATCGGCATCACCATGGTTGCGCGATTATCTTTACCGGAGCTTTCCCATTCCAGACGATAAATCAATGTATGTTCGGTTTCGCCCTTGATATTGATGCGGTCAAACATTTGGCAATCTTGCTTTAATGAGTTGCCGAGTGTGTCCACGATAGATTGCGTAATAACAATTTGATTGGCACGGGCAATGTGGGCAACGCAGGCCGCATCGTTAACCCGGTCCCCAAATACGTCGTTATGGGTAATCAACACATCCCCATAAGCTATGCCAATTCTGATGCCTAAATCTTTTAGGTGAGGTTCCTTTATGCAGCGCTGTTGAATCGCTATGGCCGCTTCACAGGCCTGATAGCCCTCATTGAAGCGCGCCATAATTTCGTCGCCAATTGTTTTTACCACAGTGCCATCATTTACTATGGTAATCGCGGTCATAAAATGTACGGCTTCATCGATAATCGCTTTGGCTTGCTCATTCCCAACCCGCTTGTAAAGCGCCGAGCTGCCAGAAACATCGGCGAACATAATGGCTTGATGTTGGTTGTGTTGATTCATGCGATCCGTGACTTGATTAGTGGGCGGGATAGAGTGGTTATGATAAGCAGTTTGCGGTGCGTGGGCAAAAAATGATTGAGTAAAATATTTCCAGCTTAGCTGGGACAATAAAAAAGGGCTTACATTGCTGTAAGCCCTTTCGGATTTGGTGCCAGTGGTCGGACTCGAACCGACACGCTTTTAAGGGCGCCGGATTTTGAATCCGGTGCGTCTACCAATTCCGCCACACTGGCGAGTGGTGCGCATTTTAATGATTTAGGCTTGGCTGTCAAACACTAATTTCGAAATTTCTTTAAATCTTTCAATAAGTAAGCAAGTTGGTCAAAAAGCGGTTTGCCAAAAGCCATAAATTCTGTAGGGGCTGTGTTTTTTAGTCAGCGTTGGCGCTGAGTGAGTGCTTGGCGTGAGGAGCAATCAAATGTCTGGTTATCGAATAGGTGCGGCAATATTCCATACATGGCCAGCGGGATCTATGATTCTGCCTACCCTGTCTCCCCAAAATTGATCTTCGGCGGGCAGAACGACTTTGGCGCCCAATGTTATTGCTCGATCCATGATTGCATCAACATCATTGTCATAGAGGTAGGTAACGACAGGTGAGCTGCCATCATCAAGTGGGGCTCGGCTGGCCAAGTGTGGGGATTCACTGTGCACCATGATCAGCGATTGATGCACCGCCAGTGTGGCATGAATAACGCTGCCGTCGTGGGCGTTGCGGCGTGATAGTTCAGTTGCGCCAAAGGCGTGGATGCAAAAGTTAAGCTCTGCTTCCGCGTCGCGACAGACAAGCATGGGAATAATCATTTTGGGTTTCACGTACGATTCCTTCAAATAGGCTAGTTTTTTCGGGTTATACGATGGCTTTATACAGTCGCGTTACATTCCCTACGCGCAACCCGTCTTCGCGCTGGATTAGATAGCGGTTATTGAGATATTCAGGTCCTATATCTTCGATAGAGGAAAATCCCGAGTTCATTAATTTTTGTGCAAGTGTTTGTGGATCAAAAAAACTTTTTAGTGGTTCGCCTTGTTTTGCGAGCTGGGCGGAGAGCAATTTCAATGCAAGCTGCTCCATTTCATTCAGCCTTTCTGGCGTAACAATATAATCGAATACCAGGGTAGAACCCCGTGCACAAGACGCGATTAATTTTAAGATGTTATTGATCGTGGGTTCATCCAGATAGGGTGCTACCCCCAGCCAGGAAAAGAAGGTCTTTTGGGCTTTATTAAAGCCTGCCGCCAACAATCTATCTTCCAGTGTATTTTCTTCAAAGTTACAGGCTACGTAGCGAGTGGGGCAGTTGGGATTAATTTCCAGTTGCTCTAGTCTGACAAGTTTTGCTGCTTGTGTTGCGGGTAGGTCAACTTCATAAACATACTCGTGTTGATGTTTGCTGCGATAAGCGTAAGTATCCAGCCCGGCGCCAAGAATGACGTACTGAGCTGCGCCTGCTAGTAAGGATTTTTCTCGCTCATCTTCGGTAAGGCGGCTGCGCACTGCGATAGCAACGCGCATGGCTGTAGCAAGTGGATCTTTATGCGAGTCCAGCTTTTTAACTAATTCGGCTTTTGCGGTGGCGAGGATAGGTAGCGCTAGCGGATCATAAAAAATAGGCGGCTGCTCTAGCAACTGATGTGCCGCCCGCCAAACGGCAACTGCGTGACAACTGGGATTGGGTGTATCCAATTGTTCGTCGGTGCAAAACTGCTGTTGCATAACCGTGGAAATAGTTTCGTACATAAGGTTTCCTACAGGTGAGGTGGGTGGAATTCAATCGCTGCGGCCACCTTAAAACCTTACGTTACGTTAGGTTCAAGCGTTTATTGATAGGTTATCTATTGCTTGGCGAATAAATTGGAAGAGTGCCTGATCAAGCCCCGTGCCTTGGATCAACAGTGGCTCACGCTCATAAGCCAGGCGCAATCGTTCGGTGATATCGGGATCGCCGCCGGTAACAGATCTTTCGTAGAGTGTTTTCCATTGGCGAGCGAGCGGTTCGACTTCGGCGCTTGTTGCGTTAGTGCCATTGTTCATTTTTTTGCGTAGGGCCTCAATTAACGGTGGCCAGGCATCCTGATGTTGTTGGCGATTTTTATCTAGCTGCTGCATTTGTTCTGGCGAAAGATATTGCGTAAAAATATGGCGATGTAATTGGCCCATGGCTTTCAACAAGTATTCCGTCATCTGGGGGGTAATACCTCGTTGTCCTTGGATTTCTATTTCGTTGCGCGACATTGCGTAAACTTTTAGCAGCAGGTTGGGGTTATGTCCTGTTAGCCGCTCCAGCATTTCCGTCCAGCGAATAATAAAAGCGCGCACTTGCTCGTCGTCGGGTGATATTTTTTGGATCACAAAGTGTTGCAATTGCTTAACCATGTCGGGCCAATCCTGTTCCAACTCCTGTTTGGCTGCTATTGCATAGCTGTTGATTGCTTCAATTTCATCCGATGTTAAATATTTTTCATAAATATTCATAAGTGCAAGGGTGTCGAGCCAGCTAGCAGTGTCGGGCTCATGGTTCGCCTGTAGATTGCGCTGCAGCGCCTGGAGTTTGTTTTTGAGTTGTGTTGCTTGCTCTATTTCTAGATCAAGGTTTGCAATTTGCTGCGCGATGATCTCGGGCAATAGTCGTTGGTCATTTTGCAGTAGCTCACTAATTTGGTGTAACGAAATACCCAGCTGTTTGAGCGCTTGTATTCGGTGTAGGCGTGCAATATCTGCGGTGTTGTATAGGCGGTGCCCGGCCTCGGTGCGCACGGAAGGTGACAGCAAGCCAATGTCATCGTAGTGATGAAGCGTTCGCACACTTAAACAAACTTTTTTGGCCAATTGGCCGACTTTTAGCAACACACTCGCTCCCCATCGCTTAGCGCTCGTGAATACACAAATGCCAACAGGATAGATTAAGCGTTTTGGTCCGGCCAGATGGTTATCGCCATACATCATTTTGCAACTCCCCTAAATTGAGTTAACCTGCCGACCTTTTTTACGCCAACCCCCATCAAGTTGCCTATTTGTTATGCGTCGCCAGGATTTCCACTACCAATTACCCGATGAACTTATTGCGCGTGTTCCCGCTGCCCACCGGCGGGGTAGTCGGTTATTGCAGTTGGATGGTGTGACGGGGCAGTTAACCCACAGCCAATTCCCGGATTTGCTTGGTCTGATCGAACCGGGTGATTTAATGGTGTTTAACAATACCCGTGTGATACCCGCGCGCCTGTTTGGCCAAAAAACGTCAGGTGGGCAGGTGGAAATACTGGTAGAGCGGGTGCTGGATAACCGGCGTGTACTGGCTCATACCCGCGCCAGTAAAGCGCCGAAGATTGACTCTATCGTTAATCTGCAAGACGGTACTAAAGTGCGTTTGATCGCTCGCCATGATGCGTTGTTTGAGTGGGAATTCCTCGGCGATGATCCGGTGCTGACCGTGTTGGACCGAATTGGCCACATGCCGCTGCCTCCTTATATAGACAGAGACGATGCTGCAGCCGATCGCGAGCGCTACCAAACTGTGTACGGTGAAAAGCAGGGGGCTGTGGCAGCGCCTACTGCCGGGTTGCACTTTGATGAGCAGATGCTGGAAGATCTGAGAGTTAAAGGTGTGCAGGTGGCATTTGTGACCCTCCATGTGGGTGCGGGTACTTTTCAAAACATGCGCGTGGATAATATTGCCGAGCACCAAATGCATTCGGAAATCATGGATGTATCAGAACAAGTGTGTGAATTGGTACGTGCAACCAAGGCGGCGGGCAAGCGTGTGATCGCCGTTGGTACAACGAGTGTGCGCAGCCTGGAATCTGCTGCTCAGGGCTACGCAAACCCAAGTCAACGCGGGGCAATTCATCCTTATCAGGGTGAGACAAATATCTTCATTTACCCTGGGTACGAATTTCAGGTGGTAGATGCCCTGGTAACCAATTTCCATTTGCCCGAATCCACCTTGATTATGTTGGTGTCGGCCTTTGCCGGTTTTCGTTTTACCATGAATGCCTATCAGGAGGCGGTTGCCCGACAATACCGCTTTTTCAGTTATGGCGACGCCATGTTTATTACCCGCAATCCTGTCGCTGCTTTGCAAAAAGTTGGCGCTACGCAATCAGAGAATGAATCGTGACTGATCTCGACCCAAATCAGGCTGGCCCTGATGTAAACAGTGCTGATGCAACTGGTCAGTGTTTTATGCAATTTGAGCTGGATGGTCAAACCGGGCGTGCTCGGCGCGGCCGGCTGAAGTTCCCCCGTGGTACGGTGGAGACTCCTGCATTTATGCCAGTGGGAACTTACGGGACGGTAAAAGGCCTGACCCCGCGTGATGTGGAAGATATAGGCGCGCAGATTATTCTCGGTAATACCTTTCATCTAATGTTGCGTCCCGGCACCGAGGTGGTGAAAGCCCACGGTGATCTTCATGACTTTATGCAATGGAAAGGGCCAATTTTGACGGACTCAGGTGGCTTTCAGGTGTTTAGCCTGGGTAAGTTGCGCAAAATTACGGAAGAGGGCGTTACTTTCAAATCGCCGATTAATGGTAGCAAGGTGTTTCTCGACCCTGAAACCTCGATGCAGGTGCAGCGCGATCTGGGCTCAGACATTGTAATGATTTTCGATGAGTGCACACCTTATCCAGCGAGCATCCATGAGGCCCGCGACTCAATGGAGTTATCCTTGCGCTGGGCTAAACGCTCCAAGGCTGCTCATGGCGATAATCCTTCTGCGTTGTTTGGGATTGTGCAGGGTGGCATGTATGACAATCTGCGCGGTGAGTCCTTGCGCGGCCTGACTGAAATTGGTTTTGATGGCTATGCGATCGGGGGGTTGTCGGTCGGTGAGCCGAAAGAGGATATGTTACGCATTTTGGAAAATCTGACCCCGCAAATGCCTAAATATAAGCCGCGCTATTTAATGGGTGTGGGTAAGCCGGGTGATATAGTGGAGGCGGTGCGTCGCGGTGTGGATATGTTTGACTGCGTAATGCCAACGCGCAATGCGCGCAATGGTCATCTGTTTACCAGCGAAGGTGTTGTTAAGCTGCGCAATGCCAAATACCGTGACGATACTGGCCCGCTTGATTCGTTATGTGATTGTTATACCTGCAAAAACTTCTCCCGTTCCTATCTGCATCATTTAGATAAATGCAATGAAATGCTGGGTGCGACCCTGAATACCATTCATAACTTGCGCTATTACCAGCGCATCATGGCTGATATGCGTAAGGCGCTCAGTGAAAACACCTTTGATGAGTTTTTGAACGAGTTTTATGGTCGTCAAGGGCTCGAAGTTCCACCGGCACCACCACAATGAGTGTTTCACCGTTGTTGCCGGTGAATTAAAGGGTATAATCCGGCGCCCTTGACCATACCGCAGCCAGGGTAACGGCTGTGCGCAAGTAAATTAGAAAGGCGAAGTGATCGCCGCTGACGATGGGATATCCCTATGCTAAATCGCTACCCTCTATGGAAATACTTATTGCTAATCTTCGTGACGGCAATCGGTTTTGTTTATTCCATTCCCAATATTTACGTACCCGACCCGGCAGTTCAGGTTTCTGGAGACTCCAGTGCAAAAGTGCTGGATGAAAGCGTGCTCAAAAAAATGGAGCAATCGCTGAAAGAAGCGGGCATTGAATACTTTGGTGCAGAGGTAAATCCAAAGACGGCGATGGTCAGATTGACTTCCCGCGAAGAGCAAATGCATGCGCGTGCTGCGATTCAGCGGTCGCTGGGTGATGGCTTTGTGGTTGCGTTAAATAACGCATCAACTACGCCGGGCTGGTTGCGTTCAATGGGTGCTGAGCCAATGAAGTTAGGCTTGGACTTGGCTGGCGGTGTGCATTTCCTGCTGGAGGTAGATACCGAGTCGGCGGTTGCCAAGCGTCAAGAAATTAACGCGGATGAAATGAAAACCAAACTCCGCGAAGCCAAAATTCGTTATGCGTCAATCGACGCAAATAAAGACAACCAAATTGCTGCTCGTTTTCGCTCGCTTGAGGCTCGCGATAAAGCGTTGAGCGAATTGCGCGGCGATTATCCGAATTTACTATTTAGCAAACCCGACGATAGCGAAGGTGCAACTGAATTCGAATTTAGTGCCACGTTCTCCGAAGCAGCAGTGCGTGAGATTGAAGATTATGCATTGGGCCAAAACCTGATTACGTTGCGTAATCGTGTGAACGAGTTGGGTGTTTCTGAGCCAATGGTTCAGCGTCAAGGTCGCAATCGGATCATTGTACAGCTAGCGGGCATTCAGGATCCTGCAGAAGCCAAGCGTGTGATTGGTAAAACAGCAAATCTCGAGTTCCGTTTGGGGGCTGACGCGAATACCTTAGTTTCGAACAAAGAGTCGTTCCCCTACAAAGATGAGCTTATGCAAATGCAACGCGGAAACGCGGAGCTGGAACGTAAAATTATCGTGACTGGCGATCGAGTCTCTAATGCGACCAGTAGTTTTGACCCTGAGTCAAACCAACCGCAAGTGAACATCACGTTAGACAGCATGGGCGGCACCCAAATGCATCGCGTAACACGCGACAATGTTGGGCGTTCAATGGGTATTCTGTTTATTGAGTACAAAACGCGTACCCAAGTTGTTAAAAATGCAGCGGGTGAAGAAATAGAAAAAACGTCTCAGTACGTCGAGCGTAAAGTAATTAGTTTGGCGACTATTCAAAGTGCCTTGGGCGTGCAGTTCCGTATTACCGGTTTGGATAGTCCAGCTGAAGCTTCCGAGTTGGCGCTGTTGTTGCGCGCTGGTGCTTTGGCTGCACCAATGCACTTCGTTGAAGAGCGGACTATTGGTCCATCACTCGGTGCTGAAAATATTGAAAAGGGCTTGCAAGCAACATTCTGGGGTATGGGTGTAGTTGTTCTCTTTATGGTGGTTTTCTACGGAATGTTTGGCGTGTTTGCGAATATCGCGCTTGCGCTTAACGTATTGTTAATTCTTACCGTGCTTTCGATGTTTGGTGCCACGCTCACACTGCCAGGTATTGCCGGTA
>JACCEA011726482.1_pt1 | contig 32033 bp, 23 predicted proteins | sample 7449851 | NCBI WGS metagenome assembly JACCEA01 (sample SAMN15323453, study PRJNA562643) | freshwater metagenome | isolation source: river surface water | place: USA:Blue River Watershed | collected 2017-08-18
GACGTCCGCGGGCTGCGCGCCGCCGGGAGGGCCGGCGTGCGCACGGCCGTGTCGGCCGCCGCGGACGCGACGTGGCCGTCGTTCGACGCCATCCGGAGCAGGTCCTGCACCGCGAGCCGCACCTGCTCGGCCTGGGATTTGAGTTCTTCCGAGGCGGCGGCGGACTCCTCGGCGATCGCGGCGTTGTCCTGCGTGATCTTGTCCATGCTCGCCACCGCGCTGTTGAGCTGGCCGATGCCTTCGCTCTGCTCGTGGGACGACTGCGCGATCTCCGCGATCCGTTCGTCGAGCTGCCGCGTCTTTTCGACGATCGCGCCGAGGTTGACCGCCATCTTTTCGCTGATGCGCACCCCCTGCTCGCTCTTCTCGGTCGACGCGGAGATCTTCTCGGCGGTCTCCCGTGCGGCCCCGGCGCAGCGCTGCGCGAGGTTGCGCACTTCGTCGGCGACCACCGCGAACCCGAGCCCCGCCTCGCCGGCGCGGGCCGCCTCGACGGCCGCATTGAGCGCGAGGATGTTGGTCTGGAACGCGATCTCGTCGATGGTCTTGATGATCTTCGAGATCTCGACGCTCGAGCCCTTGATCGCGCTCATCGCCGATTTCATCTGCTCCATGTCGGTCGCCCCGGCATCGGCGGTCTGCCGCGCCTGGTTGGCCAGCGTCTTGGCGTTCTGGGCGTTCTCCGAATTGCGCGAGGTCATGCTCGCCATCTCGTGCAGCGAGGAACTCGTCTCCTCCAGCGAGGACGCCTGCCGGCTCGCGCCGTCGGCCATCGCCTGGCTCGCCTGCGCCACCTGGGAGGCCGAGGCGTGCGCCTTCTCCGATTCGGTCGCGAGATGCGCCGCAACCTGCATGATGCCGCGGCCGACGCCGCGGGTGATCACCCAGGCCATCGCGATGCCGACGACCAGGCCGCCGATCGTGACCACCGAAACCACCAGCTCGTTGCGGCTCTGCTCGGCCTTGGTGCGCGCCTCGAGCTCCGTCTGGAACGCCCGCACCGAGTCCTTGATCTTGTGCACGGTTTCGGTGAATTCCGGCGCCACGCCGTTGATGCGCTTCGCCACGATCTCGTCGCGGGCGCTCTTTTTGGCGACGACTTCCTCGAGCCCTTTGGTGAAGACCGCCGCGGCTTCCTGCAGCTTGGTCAGCAGGGCCTTTTTCGCATCGTCCTTCAGGGTGGCGTCGAGCTTCTCCAGTTCCGCCTGGTCCTTCTCCATGCGCTGGATCTGGCCGACCGTGACTTTCATCGCGTCCGCGGCGGCTGCGGCCTTGGCCGGGTCGGATGTGAGCAAAAAGGCGTTCACGAGGCTCGTGCCCTCGAAGAATGCCTTCAAGCCGTTCGAAATCTGGAAGGCCGCGTTCATGTCGCCCTGGGTGCGCGACTGCGCGAGCAGTTGTTGCAGGCCGTCGGCGATCACTTTCGACTGCGGCGTGAGCACGTTGTTCTCCAACGCCGCCCGCGCCTGATTGTTGGCCACCAGCGCCTTGAAGGCGGCATCGTAGGACTGGGAAAGTTCGCGCGCCTTCGCGATCAGCTGTGCGCGTTCGGGCTCCTGCATCATCTCCGCCGCCCGGTCCAGCTCCGCCGTCAGCGCCCCCTTCGCCTTTTCCACCGCCGCCACGCTGCGGTCGGATCCGGTCGCGAGGAAATCGTTCACCTCGAGCTTCACCGACTGCATCGCCAGTTCGAGGGTCGCCGCCGTGTAAGTCTCCTGCGCGCTCTCGGCGAACGAACTGAGCCGGCGCCCGGCGCCGCCCAACGCGACATAGGTGAGCACGGCGACGATCACGAGCACCGCGGAGAGCGCGGCGAAGCCGATCGCGATCCGTTTACCGACGGTCATGGAACTGAATTTCATGGAAAAGGGACAGGGGGAATGGATGGATCCGGGCCGGGGCGAAGCGGGCGGGGACGCCTCAGCCTTCGAACACGAATTTGATCGGGATCGAGACCTTGATCGCGACCGGGCTGCCGTCCTGCTTGGCCGGTTTGAATTTCCACTTCTTCACCGCGGCGATGGCGGGTTTGTCGAAGGCCTCGTTGCTCGATTTCTCCACGATGGTTTCGGTCACGTCGCCCTTTTCGTCGATGTTGCACTTGACCATGACCAGACCCGAGACGCCCTCGCGGCGGAGCTCGCTCGGGTAGTCGGGCGGCACGGTGCGGACCGGAACCGGCGGTTCGGTTTTGGACTGGGCAAACGCCGGCGCGCCGGCTGCGGTGAGAGCGAGGAGGAAGGTAACGATGGTTTTGTTCATATAGCGGGAAACACGGGTCGGATGAACGGCACGGCGGAGGGCGGACTTTAAGTGATTTTGCACTTAGCCGCGGGGAAAGAACCCTTAGCTCCACTAGGGGGTCGCCACCGCGCCCCGCACCCGCGGCGTCACGGCGCGGTCTCCCGCGTTCACTCGTGGCGAACGCCCGTCGGCGCGCCTCAGAATTTCCCCTAGGCGGCGCCGTTGCCCGTCATTGCCATTGCGCCACGTGCCGCCGCCGCCTAGCCGTTGCGCGCAAGAGACATGCTGAACGAACTCCAACTGCGCCGGATCGCCGGCGGGCTCGGCTTGGCGGTGGCTGCCGTGGGGGTGGTCGCCGCGGCCGGCTGGCTCGCCGGTGCCGATCTGCTGCGGCCGTTCCGGCCGTCCGCGCCGCCGATGAAATTCAACGCCGCGCTGTGCCTCGCGCTCGCCGGCGCCTCGCTCTGGCTGCAACGCGACGCCGCCCCTTCCCGCGCCGGCCGGATCCTCGCCGGCCTCGTCCTCGCGATCGCCGCCGCGACGGTGCTCGAACACCTGACGGGCCTGAACCTGTTCCTGGATCAGTGGATTGTCGCCGATCGGGCCTCCCTGGGACTCAACTCGCCTCCCGGCCGGATGTCGCTGCCCGTGGCGGTCGGTCTGACCACCCTAGCCTCCGCTCTGCTCGCCCTCGCGGAAACTCCCCGGCGCTCGAAATGGCCGCTCTCCACCTGGCTCGCCACGCTCGTCGCCATCGGCGCCCTCGCCGGCCTGATCGTTTCCCTGCTGGTCGATTTGCCGGAATTCCCGCGCGGCTACTTCTTCGGCCTCCACGTCGGCACCTGCCTTTTTCTCCTCGGCGTCGGCATTCTGGCCGCGCGACCGCGGGATCGCCTGGCCGCCGCCTTGGCCAGCGCCTCGCCGGCCGGCCGCTTCACCCGGCGCATGGCGCTCGGGGTCGCGTTGGGGCCGGTGCTGGTGGCCCTCGCGTTTGTCGGCTCGCTCCGGGCCGGCTGGATCACCCTGCCCGACGCCACGCTGATGTTTGCCCTCTCCCTTGTCGTGCTCGGCTCGATCGTCGCGCTCGCCGCGATCCGCTTCGCCATCGGCATCTACGACAGTCGCGACGAAGCCGAACAGGCCCGGCAACTCCTCACCGCCCGGCTCCAGGAGCAGGCCGCGCAACTCCAGGAAACGGTCCACCAGCGCACCTCCGAGCTCCGGCAGGCCAACGCCAACCTCCTGCTCGCCGCCGAATCCAACGCCCTGCTTGCCCTCGTCGCCCAGCACAGCACCAACGGCGTCGTCATCTGCGATCCCGACGGCCGCGTCGAATGGTGCAACGCCGCCTACACCCGCCTCACCGGCTACGAACTCGCCGAGCTGAAGGGCCGCCGGCCCGGCCACGTCCTCCAGGGCCCCGAATCCGACGCCGTCGCCGTCGCGCGGCTTCGCGAAGCCGAGTCCCGCGGCAACCCCTGCCGGGTCGAGCTGCTCAACTATCACAAATCCGGCGCCGCCTTCTGGCAGGTCATCGACCTGCAACCCGTCCGCGATCGCGCCGGCCAGCTCGTCAATTTCATCAGCAACCATTCCGACATCACGCGCGAGCGTGCCGACCAACTCCGGCTGCAGCACCTCAACGAACGGCTCGAGCTCGCCACCCGCGCCGCGGCCCTCGGAGTCTGGGAATGGGACGCCGCCACCCAACGTTCCACCTGGGACGACCGCACCCTTGCCCTCTACGGGCTCTCCGCCGCCGCGTTCGGCGGCACCATCGACGAGTGGATCGAGCGCGTCCACCCGCTCGACCGCGCCGTCGCCGTCGGGCGCGTGCGCGCCGTGATCGCCGGCGGCAGCCACTACGAGAGCGAGTTTCGCATCGTCCGCGCCGACGACGGCCAGGAGCGCTTCATCCAGTCCCGCGGCATCGCCCAGCGCGATTCCCAGGGCCGGCTGGTCCGCATCGTCGGCACCGAGCGCGACATCACCCCGGAACGCGAATCCACCCAGCGCGTCGAGACCCTCAACGAACGCCTTCGTCTCGCCCTGCGCTCCTCCCGGTTCGGCGTCTGGGAATACGACATCCTCAGCGGGCAGCGTTTCTGGGACGACCGTGTTCTCGAGATCTTCGACTACACCCGGCGCGAATTCGAGCAGCCGGGCCTGCAATGGATCGAGCGCGTCCACCCCGACGACCGCGCCGCCACCGAGGAGCACTTCCGCCGCGTCGTGTCCGGCGAGATCGCCGAATACCTGGCCGGCTTCCGCGTCATCCTCCGGGACGGCACGACGATCCGCCACGTCGAATCCCACGGTTACGTGCAGCGCGATTCCCGCGGCAAACCGATCCGCCTCGTCGGCCTCAGCCGCGACGTCACCGAGCAGAAGCAGATGGCCATCGCCCTCGAACTCGCCGAGCAGCGCTGGCAGCTCGCCATCGAGGGCACCAACGACTCCGTCTGGGACTGGGATATCCCGAGCGGGCGGATTTTCCACGACGTCCGCTGGTCGCGCATGCTCGGCTACGCGCCCGGCGAACTCGACGAGACCGACGCCGGCTGGCGCACCCTCGTCCACCCGGACGACCTCGCCGACAACGAAGCCGCCCTCCAGGCCCACTTCCGCGGCGATACGCCCCACTACCAGCACGAGCTGCGCTTGCGCGGCCGCGACAACCGCTGGCGCTGGATTCTGGACCGCGGCAAAGTCGTCCGCCGCGATCCCGACGGCCGTCCGCTGCGCATGGCCGGCACCCACACCGACATCACCGAACGCAAGCTGCTCGAGCGCCGGCTGGCGAAGTCCGAGGAACTCGCCCAGGAGGTCAGCCGCCTCGCGCTGATCGGCGGATGGGAAATCGACCTCGCCGGCTCCCGGGTGATCTGGAACGAGGGCACCTGCCGCATCCACGAGGTCGACGAATCTTTCCAACCGTCGCTCGACGCCTGGTGGCAATTTTTCCCGCCCGAGCCGATGGCCGTCATCCAGGACGCCTTGGCCCGCGTCTCCCCCGCCGCGCCCGCGTTCGACGTCTCCGTGCCGCTCATCACCGCCCGGGGTCGCCGGATCTGGGTGCGCATCCTCGGCCACGGCGAGTTCCGCGCCGGCAAGGCCGTCAGCGTCCTCGGCGCCATCCAGGACATCACCGCCCAGCACGAGAACGAGGAGGGCCGGCGCGAACTCGAGACGCAGTTGTTCCAGGCCCAGAAGATGGAAACCCTCGGCACGCTGGCCGGCGGCATCGCGCACGATTTCAACAACCTCCTCACCGGCATCATCGGCTACCACGAACTGGCCGCCGATTCCGTGCCGGAGGACCACCCCGCGCGCTTCTGTCTCAACGAGGCCCGCAATGCCTCGCTGCGCGCGCGCGAGCTCGTCGAACAGATCCTCACCTTCGGCCGCCAGTCGGCCGCGACCGAGCACGGCCCCATCGATCTCTCGCTGGTCATCGAGGAGGCCCGCCGCTTCCTCCGCGCGACCTTGCCGGCCAACATCACCATCGAGCTGCACCTGGCCCGCAACCTCGGCACCGTCCTCGCCGACGCCACCCAGATCCACCAGGTCATCCTCAATCTCGGCTCCAACGCCGCGCACGCCATGCGCCACCACGGCGGCACGCTGCGGATCAACCTCGAGCGCGCCGTCTTCACGCCGGAGCTCGTCGTCACGCTCGGTTCCTCGCCCGCCGCGAGCTACGTGCGCCTCTCCGTTTCCGACACCGGACACGGCATGGACGAGACCACGCGCCGCCGGATCTTCGATCCCTTTTTCACCACCAAGAACACCCGCGAGGGCACCGGCCTCGGCCTCGCCGTGGTCCACGGCATCGTCCGCTCCCACCGCGGCACGATCGACGTGGAGAGCATCCCCGGCCAGGGCTCCACGTTCCACATTTACCTGCCCTGCGCCGAGGATCATGACCCCGCCGACTTGGTCGACACCGACGTCGCGCCGCGCGGCGGCGGTGAATACGTCTGCGTCGTGGACGACGAGGAGATCGTCGGCAGCTGCACGAAGCTGGTGCTCGAGAGCAAGGGCTACCGCACGCTGACCTTCGCCTCCGCCGAGGATTGCCTCGCCGCCGTCCAGCAGGACCTCAGCCGCTGCGCGGTGCTCGTCACCGACCAGACCATGCCCGGGATGCAGGGCACCGAGCTGGCCGCCGCGCTCCGCAAACTGAATGCCGCGCTCCCCGTGGTGATCATGTCCGGCTACTTCTCCAAAATCCCGCCCGCCGCGCTCGACGAGCTCGGCTCCATCGAGCTCCTCGCCAAACCGTTCACCAGCGACGAGCTCGCGCACGCGGTCTATCGCGCGCTCCACCCCGCGGCCCGGCACTGACGCCAGCGGCCGGCCCGCTCACCGGGGCGCCCGCCGCACCGTCCCGGGTTCCGTCGGCACGCCGCCGGCATCCGCGCTCGCCGTCGCCGCGAAACACGCCGCGAGGCCCGGCAGCGCGCTCGTCGCGTCGTGGCTCGGCGGCCGGTCCTCCGCGATCGCCGCCAGCAATTCGCCCATCGCCCCCTGGAAGCCGCTGGTGAACCACGTGCCCTCGAGCGGCACCTCCGTCCGGCCGGCGGCCGTCTCCAGCCAGACCCGCTGCTCCGACAGGCTCGGACCCTCGCTCCGCAGCGTCCCCGCGCTGCCGCAGATCACCGTCGTGTCGCGCTGTCCGTGGCGCACGTGACCGTTGAACGCCAATCGCGCCTGGGCCCCCTTAAAATCCAGCGCCGCCTGCGCCAGCAGCGGCGCCTTCAAGGTCTGGCCGGCCGCCCGTGCCGTGGTCGCCGTCACCCGCTCCGCCCGGCGGCCGCCCATGAACTGCGTCGCGATGTCGAACCAGTGGATGCCGAAATCGAACAGCACGAGGTGCCGGATCTCCTCGAAGGGCGTCCCGGCCGTCCAGGTGTGATCCCAGTGCAGCGTGCAATCCACGCTCGCCACGTCGCCGATCAGCCCCGCCCGCACCGCCGCCGCCATCCAGGCGAAATGCGGGGCCCAGCGACCGTTCTGGTTCACCGCGAGCCGCACGCCGTTTTCCCGCGCCAACGCTGCCAGCCGCTCGCCTTCGTCCAGATCCACGACAAACGGCTTCTGGCTCAGCACGTGTTTCCCCGCGCGCAACGCCGCCGCCACCACCTCCACCCGCGGTTCCGGATGCAAGGCCGCGTCCACCACCGCGATGTCGTCGCGGCCGACCACCTCGCGCCAGTCGACCGCGACCGCCGCGCCGGGAAAAAATTCGTCCCGCCGCCTCTCCGCCTTCGCCCGGTCCCGGTCGCACATCGCGATCACCTCGAGCCCCATCGCCCGATAGGCCCGCAGGTGATACTCCGCGATTCCGCCGCAGCCGATGAGGCCGATCCTGCCCGCGGTCCGCGCCGGCCACCGCGGCCGGTAGTCCAGCGCCGGCGCCGCCATCGCGCCCGCCGCGTGCACCGCGCTCAACCCGTAGCCGCTCGCACCGTCCGTTCCGCTCATCGCCAACCGCCCTCCCCGCGCCCGTCCGTCCCGGCCCGGAGCGCCGCCGCGGTTCCCCGCCTGCCGGCCCACTCCGGCCCTATGGTCTGGCTGGAGGGCGGCTTCATCGGTCCAGCAGGGGCACCGTCCGCTTCAGCCGGGCGCTTTTCACCGCCGTATCCACGATCTGTTGACCGATCCGCGCGATCTTGGGGGCCAGCGGCCCCTCCACGGGCCGGCCGGCCCCAAGGCAATGGGCGAAATACTCGATCGGATTCCGGTGCGGCGCGGCCGGGACATCCACGGGCACGTCTTCGCCCTGCGGCCGCGCCCGCGTCTGCAACCGCACCGTCGGCTCGAAATCATACGACGCGATCGTGCCCTCCTCGCCCTTCAGCACGAAGCCGCACTTCGGCTGGGGCTGGTGCGTCCAGGGATCCGTGAACGTCCCCCAGCGCGTCTCGAACTTCGACAGCCCCGTGGCATAGCGCGCCACCGTCACGCTGTGTTCGTCCACCTCGAGACCCCGCGTCGCGTCGACCACCGTCGTGACTTCCAGCGGCTTTTTCCCGCCGTGATACCAGGTGCCCAGGGTCGTGCCGTAGCCGAGGTAATCGAGCAGCGACCCTCCGCCCCGCTCGCGCCGGTAGAACCAGCTCTTTCGCTTCATCGCGGGCGTCGGCCTGGTCTCGATCTTGTCCGCCGTGTGCCACAGCGGTCCGCGGTTGCCGTCGTAAAAGTGCACCTCCTGCAGCGTCCCGATCCGGCCTTCCCGCAGCAGCCGATACGCCGTCACGTGGGCCGGATACCAGCGCAGCGGCCAGTTGATCGCGAGCTGCCGCCGGGCGCGCTTGGCCGCCGCGATCATGCGGTCGCACTCGGCCAGCGAACCGGCGAACGGCTTTTCCACGAGCATATGCACCCCGTGGGCCGCGACCCGCTCCACATAGTCCGCGTGCTCCGCGGTCGCCGGACACAGCACCACGAAGTCCGGTCGCGATGCCTCGAGGCATCGCTCCGGCTCGGTGAACACCCGCTCCGCCGGAATCGAGAAATTCCGCACCGCCGCCGCCATCCGTGCCGGTTCCGCGTCGCACACGCCCACGATCTCGATCCCCGGATGCTCGTGGCACTGGCGCAGCAGGTCGCCCATGTGCATGTGGTCGAAATTGAGTCCGGCGACGCGAAGTTTCTTCATGGGTTGACGGCGGGACCGCAGGGCGGTCAGCCGACTTTGCCGCGGTCCGCCCGGGCCTCAAGCGTCAGTCGCTCCCCCGCCCGCAGCACCGTATGCGGCTGCCCCCGCCGCGCGCAGGCCGCGGCAAACGCGGCCGGCGACGCCGTGTTGAACGCAAACATCTCGTAGTGGCAGGGCACCGCGCACCGGGCCCCGATCGCGTGCGCCAGCGCCGCCGCCTCCTCGCCGTCGAGGTTGCCCGACACACGCCGCTCCGGGGCGCGGCCGTTGATCGGCAGCAACGCCAGATCCACCGCGGCCGGACGCAGCCGCTCCGCCATGCCCGGATAGGGCACGGTGTCGCCGCTGTGATAGATCGAGAACGGCCCGACCCGCACCACGAACCCCGCATACTCGGGCGCGAGTTCCTCGTGCGCCGCCGGCACCGCTTCGAACTCGAACACCCCCACCCGCTCCCGCGCCCCGTCCGCCAGCGGCACCAGCCGCCCGTCCGCCTCGGCCCCGAGCCGCTGCCCAGCGAAGCCCGCATTCGCCGCCGGCAGCACGAGCTTCGCCGCCGGCGAGGCCCGGAAGAGCGGCCGCAGCGTGTCCGCGTCGAGGTGGTCCGTGTGGTTGTGCGTCGAGGTCACCGCGCTCACGCCGTTCAACCGGGCCGGATCGACCACCCGGGCCGTGAGCCGCACGTGGGGCTTGTCCGTCGCCGCATACTTCGCCGTGAGCGAATCGCTCAGATACGGATCGAACACCAGCGCTTCGCCCGACCACAGCACATAGAACCCGCTTTGCCCGAGCCACCATACGTCGAGGCGCGCCGCCTCCGGCCGGGCTCGCGCCGCCGCGATGTCCCCCAGCAGCGCGTCGTCTTTCTGCCACGGCTCGATCATGCGCCGGGGAGACCGCGCTCCTTGCGCACGGCGCGCACACCCGCGACCAGGTTCTTCAACTTGGGTTGCGCCGCCCAGCGTGCCGTCTGGCTGAGCCCGCAGTCGGGCGCGAAGACGAGCCGCTCGGCCGGCGCGTGGGCGAGGCAGGCCCGCACCCGCGCCGCGATGTCCTCCGGCGTTTCCACGTAATAGCTCTTCACGTCGACGATGCCGACCGCCACGTCCATGCGGCGCGCGATCGGAGCGATCACCTCCAGCTCGGCAAACTCGCGGCTCGCCATTTCGACGTGCATCTCGTCCGCCTTGAAATCGAGGAAGGCCGGAAACATCGGCGCCAAACGCCGCGGGGCGATCGCGCGTCCCTTGTAGTTGCCGAAACACAGGTGCGTGCACACCCGGGTGCGGCCGGTCACGGTCTCCACCGTGCGGTTGAACATGTCCACGAACCTTCGCGGGTCCTCCTTGTAGGCGTAGCAACTCATCGAGGGCTCGTCGACGCTCACCTCCCGGCAGCCGGCGGCGACCAGCGCCTCCAGTTCCGCGCGCACGAGCGGCAGCAGCGCCTCCGCCACCGCCCAGCGGTCGCGATACCGGGCGTTCGGCACCAGCCGGCCGCTCAGCGTATAGGGCCCGGGCACGCTGGCCTTCAGGGTCGGCCCCGCCGGCGCCAACCGTTGCAGGCGTTTGAATTCCTCCGTCACGCCCAATCCGCGCGGGGCCCGCAGGTCACCGGTGATGGCGTGCTTGCCGCGTTGGTCGTGCGCCGGCGGACCGAAGCGCCGCGGCGACGCGGCCTCCAGCTCGATGCCTTCGAGGTAGCCGTAGAACGACAGGTTGAAGTCCAGGCGCGTCTGCTCGCCGTCGGTGATCGCGTCCAGCCCCGCCTCGACCTGGTCGTGCACGGCCGCGATCACCGCGTCGTCCTGGATTTCGCTCAGGTCGGAACGTCCGAACTCCGCCAGGTGCTGGCTCGCGAATTCGAGCCAGCTCGGAAACGGATAGCTGCCGATCACGGAGGTGCGCAGGGGACAGGTTTGCATAGGAAAGGTTCGGTGCTTCGGGGCCGGGGCGGGATCACGCCGGCTTGGTTTCCCGCGGAAACAGCGGCCGCAGGTAGTGCAGGTCGTGGCTGAGGCTGGGTTCGACCCCGAGCGGTGTCTTCACGCCCTCGATCCCGACCCACCCGCGATACGCCGCCGCATCGAGCGCGGCGCGGACGGCCGGGAAATTCATCGATCCTTTCCCGTAGAGATCGTCGTAGTCCTTGAAGTGCACTTCGCAGATCCGCTCGCGGCCCAGCCGCCGGATCGCCGCACCGATGTCTTCGCCGACCTTCTGCATGTTGCCGACATCATAATAGACCCGCACCGCCGGCGAGTTCACGGCGTCGAGCACCTGCTCGAGTTGCGGCGCCTTCAGCCACGACTCGATGCCGAACACCACGCCCGCCGCCTCCGCCCGCGGCGCCACGCGCCGCAAGCGCCGCACGACTTCCGCCACTCCGGCCGGGTCGTCCACCAGGTCGCCTCGGCCGAAAAACGCCAGCAGGGCCACCCGTTGGCCCATCCGTTGCATCACGCCGATGCAGTCGCGCACCCACGCCTCGGCCGCCGCCTCGTGTTTGTAGGCCACGCTGTTCAGCACGCCGAGCGCGAGCGAGGCGATCGCCACCCCGCTCGTGGCCGACGCCGCGAGGATCTTTTCCTGCAACCCCGGATCGAACAACGGCAACGCCGCCGCGCCGGCTTTGACGCGCCCGAAGTCCACCTGCACGCCGTCCAGCCCGATGCGCGCGGCCACGGCGAAGGCGTCCGGGTTGCAGGTCTTCTGCAGCGTCCAGTCGCAGGCGAAGATCCGGAATCCCTCCGCCGCACGCCCGCCCTCCGCCGGACGTTCCGCCGCCCGCCCGCGCGGCCTCGCCGCCGCAATGGTCGCCGCCGCCGCGCCCGCGGCCATGCGCAGAAAATCCCGGCGGGGAGTCGTGGTGGAAACGGTGGCCATAGGTTCGATCGATCCGAGCTTCGATTCAGGCCGCGCCGACCGTCGCATACAACCGCGCGAGGCGGTGCGCATGCTCGTCGTAGGCCGCCTCGAACAACGCGGTCGCCTTGGCGGCTCCGGCCACGGCGCTCGCCGTCAGCACCTTCGGCGGCTGGCCGAGCGCGGTCAGCCGGGCCGCGGTCTCCGCCTTGATCGCGTTGACGACGAGGCATCCGCCCACCGTCGAACCCGGCGCGACGGGCGTATCCAGTCCCGGGATGCCGACCATCGCGTCGCCGACCGGAGCGCCGGTATCCAGCACCAGATCCGCGAAGTCGGTCAGTTTCCGGCCGTCCGTCCGCTTCGACGTCGATGCCGCCGCATGCGCCGCGCTCACCAGCGCGACCACCCGCACGCCCCGCCGCCGGAACTGCTCCGCCATCTCGATCGGCACCACGTTGCAGCCGCTCGACGACACCACGAAGGCCGTGTCCCGGCTTTCCAGCGCGTAGTTGCGCAGGATGCGCTCCGCCAGGCCGCTCACGTTCTCGAGAAACATCGCCTGCCGCTGGCCGTTGGCGCCGACGACGAGATTGTGGAACGAGAGCGAGAGCTCGACGATCGGGTTGAACCCGGGGAACGAGCCGTAGCGCGGCCACATCTCCTCGACCATGATGCGGGAGTGGCCGGAGCCGAAGACATGCACCATGCGTCCGGCCGCGATCGTGGCCGCGAACCAGTCCGCCGCGGTGGCAATGGCCGCGCTTTGCGCCGCCACGGTATCGATCAGCGCGCGGGCCCGCGCGAGGTAGGTTTCCGAAGGTGTCATGCAGGTCGTGGTTGATCCGAAAGTCCCGTGCGCGCGGCGCCGATCGCGCCCGCCCATTCGCCGAGGGTCGCGGCCACGATCGGCACGTGCGCTCCGCCCGGCCGCCACTCGTAGCGCGCCATTTCCTCCGCGAGCGGCCCGAAGAGCGCATCCCCCGCCTGCGCGATCCCGCCGCCGAGCACGATCAGCTCGGGATCCACGGCATTGATGGCTCCGCCGAGCGCGCAGGCCAGCGCCTGCACGGCGCGCCGCCACACCGCCGTCGCCGCCGCATCGCCCGCCCGGTGGGCGTTCACCAGCGCCGCCGTCGTCGAAAACCTCCCGCCGCTCCGCGCGGCGAGCGTGCACTCGCCGAATTGCACCTCCAGCGCGCCGGGCATTCCCGTGATGCTCGCCGGCCCGGCCGGATCGAGCGACACATGCCCGAAATGGCCGGCCCGGCCGCGCGCTCCGCGCAGCAGCCGGCCGTCGCTCATCACCGCTCCGCCCACGCCGGTGCCGAGCGTCAGCATCACCACGTCGCGTCTACCCGCCGCGGCCCCGGACCAGGCTTCGCCGAGCAGAGCCGCATGCGCGTCGTTCAGCACCGGCACCGGCGCCGGCCGGGCCAGCGCGTCCGTCCAGTCGAGCCCGGCCAGGCCGTGCAGCTTGCCGGGCAGGTGCGCGATGCTGCGGCCGTCCGCCGCCGCCAGCCCCGGCGCCCCCACGCCGACCGCCGCCGGCTGCGCCCCGATGGCGCGGCCGAATTCACCGAGCAGGTCCCGCGGCAGCGCCACCCAGTCGGCCGGCGTCGCCGCGCCGTCGCGGGTGGCCCGCGTCGCGCGGTGCAGCACCCGCCCGTCGGGCGCCACGGCGACGGCCTTCACCTGCGTGCCGCCCAGATCGATGCCGGCGCCCCACCTCATGCGTGGAGATGCGCGACGCTCCGGCGGTAGCCTTCGTAATACGCCTCCAGCGCTTCCTCCGCCGCATGCGCCGTCGTCGTGCCGACGAACTGGTGGCTCGGCAGCATCACCGGCGTGTGCCCTTTCGCGAGCAGCCGCTCCGCGGTCGCGCAGCGCAGCATGTTGATCAGCATCGCGCCGGTCACGGTCGAGGTCGGTCCCGTCCGCCACGTGAGCCCCGGCACCTCGACCACGCAGTCGCCCGGGGGGCAGTGGTTGTCGAGCACGATGTCCGCCACGTCGATGAGCTTCTTGCCGGAGGAGTGCGCCGGCTTCGACTGCGAGCAATGCGCCACCGACACGACGCCGATCACGGGCAGCCCGCGCGCCTTGGCCCCGAGTGCCATCTCCACGATCAGCGGCCGGATGCCCGAGGTCGAAATCACGATGAACGCGTCGTTCGGGCCGAACTTGAACCCCTTCAAAAGCTCCTCGGCGTAGCCTTCGATCTTTTCCAGGAACAGCGGGCCGCGCAGCCCGTTCATGCCGACGGTGGCGCAGTGCTGCGAGACCGCCTGCTCCGCCCACGAATAGAAACCCACGAAGCAGCCCTGCCGCGGCGCCATCTCCTCGCACATCATCCGCGAGTGACCGGCGCCGAACATGAACACGAGGCCGCCCTTGGAAATCGTCTCCGCGCACACCTCGGCCGCCCGCTCGATCGCGGGCACTTGCGTCGCGCGGAGGCGGGTCAGCAATTCGATGGTCTTGTCGTGGAAGTCGGTGGCTGCGCTCATGGGAAAGTTCGCTGATTTGGGAATCGAGTCCGGAGAGTTTCGGCAAAGGAGTTACCCGGGGCCGGCCGGCGGCCGCTGGCCGTCGCTCACACACCAGCCGCCGTCGACGGCCAGCACCTGGCCGGTCGTGAAACGCGCCGCGTCCGACAGAAAATACACCGCGGCCGCATCGCAGTCCTCCGGCCGCCCGATCCGCCCGCCGTCCAGCGGCTGCTTCGTCGCCACAAAGGCCCGGATGGCCGGATCGCAGGCCGCCCGCCGCGCCATCGGCGTCTCCACCAGTGCCGGAGCCAGCACATTGCAGCGGATTCCCTGCGGCGCGTAGTAGGCCGCGATCGAACGCGTGAAGCCGACGATCCCCGCCTTTGCCGCCGCGTAGGCGTGCGTCGCGAAATAATCCCGCGAGGGCGACCACCCCAGGACCGAGCCCATGTTCAGAATCGCGCCGCCCGTGCCCTGCGCCAGCAGCTGCCGCACCGCCGCCCGGTTCGAAAGCACGACCGATTCCAGGTTCAGCTCCAGCGTGCCGCGCAGCCCCTCGTCGGTCAGCTCGTGCAGCGGCCCGTCGCCGAGTCGTCGTCCGCTGCCTCCCGCCACATGGTATAGCCCGTCGAAGCGTCCGAAGCGTGCCACCGCCCGCGCGATCGCCGCCTCCGCGTGCTTCGGCTCGCGCGCGTCGCCCGTCACGGTCTCGGCGCGTTCGCCCAGCGCCGTGGCCGCGGCCGCCGCCGACTCGGCCGAGCGTCCCGTGACCACCACGCCGCGCGCCCCGGCCGCCAGCACCGCCCCCGCGGCGGAACGGCCCAGCCCCGTCGTGCCGCCGACGACGACAAAGACCCGGTCCTGCAGGGGTTGGCTGCTCATGCGAACGCCCCATCCCGCTCCGCCCGGAAACCGCCGGCAACCATTAACAAATCGCTCGCTCCGCAAACTGATATGATAATCCTGCCGCCTCCGCACCGCAGCCCGGATGCCTTCCGTCCGCCCGGTCGTCCGCCTTCCGCCCATGCCGCGCCCCCGCACCGCCCACGTCGCCGACGTGAAGTCCGCCCTCGCCGCGCGCCTCGCCGACGCCTTCGCCCCCGCCGGAGGCCGCTTCCTTTCCGCCCGGGCCGTCGCCCAGCGCTTCGCCGTGAGCTACCAAACCGCCCACCGGCTGTTGGCCGAGCTCGAGACCGAAGGCCGCCTCCGCCGCCGGGCCGCCTCCGGCACGTTTCATCCCGGGCGGGCCGTGACGCTGCGGGGCGTGCAGCTCGTTTTCCATCCCCGCGCCCGGCGCAAGGGCAGCTTCGGCGGCCACCTGCTCGCGCTCCTCGAGGCCGCGCTGCGTGCGGACGGCATCGACGTCGTGCGCTCCTGGCCTGCCGGCCGCGCCGTTCCCCGGCTCCGCGCCGACCGCTATCCGGTGATCTGGGATTGCCCCGACGCCCTGGCCGCCGCCGCCGCCGCGCGGCGCCCCGCGCTGTGCCTCAACGAACGGCCGCCGCCCGGGCTCGGCGGCGTGTCGATCGATGCGGTCACCACCGACGATTTCTCGGGCGGAGCCTGCGCCGCCGAATTGCTGAAGCAGCGCACCGGCTGCACGGACGGTTTCGTGGTGCTGGGCGGGCCGCCCGCCGACGCGCGCAGCCGCCAGCGCATCGCCGGTTTCCGCAGCCAAGCCGGAGTCGCGCGCGTGGTCTGTGCCGCGAACTGGTTTGTCGAGGGCGGCGCCGCCCGGGCCGCCGAGGTGCTCCGCGACGATCCCGTCGGCATCTTCGCCTGCAACGACCGCCTCGCCCAGGCCGTGCTCGTCGCCGCCGCGGACGCCGGCCGCGCGCCCCCGCCGCTCGTCGGTTTCGACAACGCGCCCATCGCCACCCGGCTGCGCCTCACCAGCATCGGCATCCCGTGGGCCGCGTTCGTCGCCGAGGCCCTGGCCCTGGTCCGGGCGCGCCTCGCCGGCCGCACGGACGGCGGCCGCCTGGTCTGCCTCGCGCACGAGCCCGCGCTCCGCCTCACCTGCTGACCCGGCCGGCGCTCGCTTTTCCCGCCGGCCTCGCTCCCACTTTTACCCGCATGTCCGCACCCGCGCCCCAACGCGAAAAAATCCTCGTCGCCCTCTCCGGCGGCGTCGACAGCTCCGTCGCCGCCCTCCTCCTCCGCGAGCAGGGCCACGACCTCGTCGGTGCCTACATGAAAAACTGGATCAACGAGGACAATATCCTCGGCGACTGCCCGTGGCAGCGCGACATCGAGGACGCGCGCGCGGTCGCCGCGCATCTCGGGATCGAGTTTCACGTCGTCAACCTCATGCGCGACTACCGCGCCCGCATCGTCGACTACCTGCTCGACGGCTATGCCCGCGGCCTCACGCCCAATCCCGACGTGATGTGCAACCGCGAGATCAAGTTCGGCGTGTTCCGGCAGTGGGCGCGAGATCACGGCTTCGGTGCCGTCGCCACCGGCCACTACGCGCGGCGCACGATCGCCGCGGGCGCCCCGGCAACCGCCCCGGAATTCGAACTCCGGGAGGGCGCCGACAAGAACAAGGATCAAAGCTACTTCCTCGCGCTCCTGTCCCAAGCCCAACTCGCCGACGCCCGCTTCCCCGTCGGCGATCTGCCGAAGCCCGAACTGCGCGCGCTCGCCCGTCGCGCCGGCCTGCCCACCGCCGACAAGAAGGACAGCCAGGGCATCTGCTTCATCGGCGAGGTGAAGATGGCCGATTTCCTCCGCGCTTACGTGCCCGACGCGCCCGGTCCGATCGTGCGCGCGACCGACGGTCGCACCCTCGGCACCCACCGCGGCCTGCACTTCTACACGCTCGGCCAACGCAAGGGCATCGGCATCCCGTCCAACACCGACCACCAGGCCTACGTCGTCGTCGGCAAACGCGCCGCCGACCGGGCGTTGCTGGTCGCCTTCGACGGCCCTTCCGCTCCCGGCCTTTTCCAAACGTCGGTCCGGGTGCACGGCCTCAGCTGGATCGGTGCGCCGGTCACCGCGGCGTGCGACCTCGAGGGCCGCGTGCGCTACCGCGATCCGCGGGTCCCGCTGCGTTTCACGCCCGAAGAGGGCGGTCAGACCGCCCACATCGAATTCGCGACCGCGCAGCGCGGCCTCGCCGGCGGCCAGATCCTCGCCTTGCACCGGGGCGAACAACTGCTCGGCGGGGCCGTCTACCTGTGACCGCACGCCCCGCCGCGCCCACCCACTCGCCTTACGCCCCCGTCCCGCGTCGAGGGTGCCCCGCGGCGCGCCGCCGCACCGCACCCGGCCGTTTGCGGCGCACGGCCTGACTTCCCGCGATGTCCGCCTTCTCCGAACTTGCCGACAACGCGGCGTTGCACCCGGACGTGGGCCGGGCGCTCCGCGGGACCGTCGGGTTCATGGTTCCCTTCGGCCTGGCCGCCGTCGGCTGGGTCCCGCTCGATGTCTCGCTCGTCGCGATTGCCGCCCAGAATCTCGCGATGGTCGACCTGCGCGGCGACTATCGCCTGCGCATCGCGCTGCTCGCGGCGATGTCGCTCGTTTTCGCCGGCACCGCCGCGCTGGGCGCCACCGTGGCCGATGCGCCCGCAGTCGCCGTTCTCGCCACCGGTCTCATGGCCGTGCTCGGCGGACTCTGGCGGCACCTGAGCAGCGACTACGGGCCTCCCCTCGCGATCTCCTCGACCTTGGTCTTCCTGCTCGCGCTCTCGGACTCCGGCGCGGCCTCCGGCGTCGGCTCGCTTACGGTGGCCGCCTTGACCGGCAGCCTGTGGGGCCTCGTCGTGCAGGTCGCGCACTGGCCGTTCCGTCCGCAGCACGCGCTGCGCACCGCGGCGGCGGACAGCTGGCTCGCCGTCGCCGCTTTGTTCGATGCGCTGGTGCCCGACCCCGCCGTGCCGCCCGAGACCGCGCGCGAGCGTTTTCTCGACGCCGAGGCCACCCTGCGCACCACACTCGACCAGACTTACGCCACACTCGCCGCCGCCCGGGCGGATGCGCTGCGCACCCGGCTCGAGGCCGTCAATCTCGCCGCCGCCCGGCTTTCCACCCGCGTGGTGGCCCTCCAGACCGCGCTGGAGTCCGCGTTGCCACCGGAGACCGTCGCCGCGCTCGCGCCCGCCCTCGAACCGGTGCTGGTCTCTCTCTCCAACGTCGCCCGCAGCGCCGCCTTGCTGGTGGTTTCGCGCCAGCCGGCTCACCTCGCCGCGTTCGAAGTCCGTCAGCGGCGCCTCGCCGCGTTGCTGGCCGTCCTCCATGCCCGCGCCGCCGCCCGGCCGGAACTCGCCCAGCTGGCCGAAATCCTCCGCCAGGTGGAGTCGCACCTCGGCGAGATCCACGCGGCGCTCCGCGCCACCCTCGCCCGGACCGACGAGCGCACCGCCGTCTCGCTCGAACTGCTTGACCTGCGCACGCAGGCGCTGCGGCCCCTCGCCTCGGCCCTCAATCTTTCCCTCGCCTTCGATCCCGCGCTCGTGCGGTTCACCCTCCGCCTCGCCGCGCTCACCATGCTCGGGATCTGGATCGCCCGGCAAACCGGCCTGCCGCACGGATATTGGCTGCCATTCACCGTGGTGGTGGTGCTGCAACCCGACTACGGCTCGACCCGCCAGCGCGCCGGTCAGCGCGTCGTCGGCACCCTCGCGGGCAGCCTGCTCGCCAGCGCCCTGCTCTGGCTGGAGCTGCCGCACCTCGCCCTCCTGCTCGCCGCCGGCGGCCTGCTGTTCGGCTTCGGCTACTTCCTCAAACGCGCCTACTCCGTCGCCGTCGTCTTCATCACCCTCTTCATCGTGGTGCTCACCGAGGCCCAACACCCGGTCACGCTCGCGTTCACCCTGGAGCGCCTCGCGCTCACGCTCGCCGGCGGCCTCGTCGCCCTTGGCGCCGCTTTTGTCTTCTGGCCCGTGTGGGAGCGCGACCGCCTGCCACCGATCCTCGCCGCGGCCCTCCGGGCCGACCGCGACTACCTCCTCGCCCTGCTCGACCGCTACGCCGCCGGCCAGCCCTACGATGACGCCGCCATCGGCCTGAAGCGCCGCGCCGAAACGGCCAACACCGCCGCGTTCTCGTCCCTCCGCCGGCTCACCGCCGATCCGCGCCTGCGGCGCGAAGGCCTGGAACACGCCGCCGCACTCATGACCGGATCCCGGCGTCTCACCCGCGCCCTCAACGTCCTCACGCTGCACCTCGGCGGATCGGCCGCACCCTCGCAACCCGCCGCCGCCGCCGCACTCGCCGCTTTTCGCACCGCGGCCGCGGCCGCGCTCGACCGTCTGGCCGACGGCCTCGAGCGCCACGCCCCGCCCGCGCCCGGCGAACTCGACGCCTTGCTCGCGCAACTGGAGCGGCACCCGTTCTCCGCGGACAGCGCGGATGGCCGTGCCCGCTGGGCAGCGCGCCAATTCGGCCTCGCCGCCACCGAGATCGGCGCACTGCTCGTCGCCTGGCAAAACGCCGCTCCGGCCTGGAGCGAGCCTCCCGCCGCGGCGACGCCGACCGGGGACTGACCGGCGTGTCCGGCCGCCGGGACGCGTCCGCGTCGGTGCGACGCGTCGCCGGCCCTACCCCACCGAGGCCAGGGCCAGCTTCAGGGCGAACGCCAGAAACACCACGCCCAGCGCCCGGTCGATCCAGTGGCCGTGCCGCAGGAACCGCCCGCGCACCGCCGCTTGGGTGAACACCACCGCCACAAGCGAGAACCAGACCGCCGTCGCGACCGCCATCCAAAGCCCGTATCCGGTTTGCACCCACTTCGGCGTCTCCGGACTCACCACCATCACGAAGAGTGAGAGGAAAAAGAGCGTCACCTTCGGGTTGAGCGCATTCGTCAGGAAGCCCGTCGACCAGGCCGCCCACGCACCCGGCGGCTGCCCGGCGCCGGCAGCCGTGCCGTTTTCGCCCGCCGCCGGTCGCGCCTGTGCGCGCAATGCCTGCACGCCCAGCCAGGCGATGTAGGCCGCACCCGCAAACTTGACCGCCGCAAACCAACGGCTGTCGCCTTTGAGCAGCAGCCCGAGACCCAGCACCGAATACACCACATGCAGCAAAATGCCCGCGCCGACGCCGACGCTCGTCCACACCGCGGTCCGCCGGCCGTGCGTCAGGCTTTGGCGCAGCACCAATGCGAAATCCGGCCCCGGGCTCGCCACCGCGAGCAGGTGCGCCAGCGCCACCTTGGTGAACTCGAGCCAGTAGTCGTGCATCGCGCGTCGCCGCGGTCGGTTCGCCGCCCGCTCAGAGCGCGTTCTTCCGGAACTCCGGGTCCGCCAGCATCGCGTCCAGCGCCTTGCCGTCGGCATATGCTTTCACGTCCCGATGACCGGGAAACGCGGATTGCGCCTTCGCCAGCAGATCGCGGGCGTCGGCCGGACGGCCGAGCAGCGCCAAGACGGTCACCCGCTTCAGCCACGGATCCGGATCCTTCGGATCCTTCTTCGCCTCCGTCGTGTAGGCGTCCAAGGCCCGTTCATACGCGGTCTTGGCTCCCGCCTTGTTGCCGAGCCGCACCCGCGCCGCGCCGAGCCCGGTCCAATAGCTCGCCGTGTCCGGCGCGGCCTCCGCCGCCTTCACCAGCAGCCCCTCCGCCCGCGCCCAGTCGCGCAACGTGATCGCGGTCTGCGCCTCGGCCGCCAGCAAGGCCGCCTCTTTGCGCCGAGTCTCGCTCACCTGCGGCTGACCGCAGCCGGCTAGCCCCAGCGCCGCCAGCAGCACCCATCCCGCCCAATGTCGCGCCGTGCTCATGTCGCGGCCGAGCCTGCGCACCCGCCGCCCGTCGTCAACGTCCCGGGGCGCCCGCCCCGCCGGTCACATGTCCGGCGGCACGTTCGCGATCGCTTCCTCGATCGTCGTCAGGCCTTCCTTCACCTTGAGCAGGCTGTCCTGGTGCAGCGTTTTCATCCCGCCACGCATCGCGATTTTCTTCAGTTCCGCCGCCTCCGCCTCCTTGTTGATCGCCTCGATCAACTCCTCGTTGCTGACCATGAGTTCGTGGATGCCGACGCGGCCCTTGTAGCCGCTGCCGCCGCACTTCGGGCAGCCCTTGGGGTTGGCCTTGAAAATCTGCCCGCTCCAGCCGAGCGCCTTTTCCATGATCTCCTGCTCCCGGCCCGTCGGCGTGAACGGCATGCGGCAGGTCTTGCACACGCGGCGCATCAGGCGCTGCGCGCACACGCACAGCAGCGAGGACGACACCATGAACGACTCCACGCCCATCTCCGTGAGACGCGACACCGTCGTGGGCGCGTCGTTGGTGTGCAGCGTCGAGATCAGCAAATGGCCCGTCAACGCGGCCTCGACCGCGATGCCCGCCGTCTCCTTGTCGCGGATTTCGCCCACGAGGATGATGTCGGGATCCTGGCGGAGAAACGCGCGCAGTGCCGTCGCGAACGTGAGGCCGATCTGCCGGTGCATCTGCATCTGGTTCAGGCCGGGCAGCGTGTATTCGATCGGATCCTCGGCGGTGCGGATCACGATGTCGGGCGTGTTGATCTCGTTGAGCGCCGAGTAGAGCGTCATCGACTTGCCCGAGCCCGTCGGCCCGCAGTGCAGAATCATCCCGTAGGGCTGGCGGATGCACTCGCGGTATTTCGCCAGGTTTTCCTCGGAGAAGCCCAGCGCCGGCAGCGGCAGCGTCGTCTTCTGCTTGTCGAGGATACGCATGACCACGCCTTCGCCGTGGTTCAGCGGCGCGGTCGAGACGCGCAGGTCGAGGTCGAGGTTCTTCTTGGTGTATTGCTTGAAGACGATGCGTCCGTCCTGCGGCAACCGGCGCTCCGAGATGTCCAGGTTGCACATGATCTTCAGGCGCGCGATCAGCGCCGGCCCGACCTTCTTGGGCAGCCGCAGCTTTTCGTGGCAGATGCCGTCGATGCGGTTGCGGACGATCACTTCCTTTTCCTGCGGCTCGATGTGGATGTCGGAGGTGCCGGAAAAATACGCATCCTCGATGATGCGGTTGGCCAGCTGGATGATCGGCCCGGACTCCTCGTTGACGTCCTCCTCCTTCAGCTCTCCCTCCGACGCGCCCTCGCCGTATTCGGCGCCGATCTGCATCACGACGTCGTCGAATCCCGCCGCGCGATCCTGCCCCTTGGAGAACTTGTCCTTGATGTCCTTCTCGCGCGCCAGGAGCCGCACGACCGGCTTGCCCGTCATCTCCTGGATCTTGGTCGGCAGCGTGACCTCGAAGGGGTTGGCGAACGCCACCAGCAGCATGTCGCCGACCTGGCCGACCGGGAGCACGAGGTTTTCCTGGCAGAAATCCTGCGGGATGCGCTCGAAGGTCTGCGGCGTCACGCGGTAATGCGCCACGTTGAAGGGCGACAGGTTCAGCGCGCGGGCCTTGGCCACGAGGCACTGGAACGCGCTGACCTTGAATTCCTCCTGCAGCAGCTTGTCGAGGGCGTCGCCGCTCAGGTCGTCGGGGCGCGTCGCGAGCCCGTTGCGCTGGTCGTTGTCGAGCCGGCCCATCTCGACCAGCTTCGCCACGATCTGGAGTTGGATCTTTCCGAGTGGCATGGGCTCAGGGCTTCGCGGCGGGCGCGGCTTCGGCGGGGAGCGACGCCACGTGTTTCTCGAGGTAATCGGCGATGCCTTCCAGCGTCGTGCCGAACCAAAGGATCGGGCCGCCGAGCTGCTTTTCCCAATGCATCCGCACGGCCGGACTCAGGTAATAGGCCGTCGCGACGAACGTGAACTCCTCCTCGCGGTCGAAGGGCACCGACCAGGTCGCCCAGCAGGCGCCGACGTCGAGCGACTTTTTCATCTCGTCCGGCACCTCGTAGTCGCGCAGGTCCACGAGCCCCACGCCGTCGCTTTCGACGATGTGGTGCAGCACGTCGTCCTCCTTCAGCACCTTCAGGTCGTAGGCGAGAATGCCGAGGATCGTGCTCTGCCGCGGCTGGTCGCCCGAAACCACTTCGATGAGTTTCTCGTTCGCGGACTCCAGGTCCTCGATCTTCACGAGGTTGTGCTCCACGAGATTCGCGCCGAGCAGCCGGTTGGCGCGCATCAGGAGGGGACGGTGTTCCTTCGACATCGGCCGTGTTGCTAGGTCACTCGGCCGCTTCGCGCGACGCTTTTTCCTTCGCGCGGAATTTCGCGACGCGTTTTAGCAATTCCTTCTTCAGCTTTTCGAGCCCCGCGCCCGTGGCGCACGAGATTTCGATCACGTCGACCGTCTTGTGCCGCTTCTTGAACTTGGCGAGCCACGCCGCCGAGGCCTCGAGGTCCATCTTGTTGGCGACCACCAGCCGCGGTTTGTCGAGCATCGCCTTGTCATATAGCTTCAGCTCGTTGAGCAGGTGCTTGTAGTCGTCGCGCGGGTCGCGGGCATCCGTGCCGGCCATGTCGACCATGAACAACAGCAGGGCGCACCGCTCGATGTGGCGGAGAAACCGGTGCCCGAGGCCGCGGTTGTCGTGCGCGCCTTCGATCAGGCCGGGCACGTCGGCGAGGAGGAGCCGCTTGTCGCCGTTCACCACGTCCGGGTAATCGATGACGCCGATCTGCGGGTGCAGGGTCGTGAACGGATACGCCGCGGTCTTCGGCCGCGCCTTCGTGAGGCGGCCGGTCAGGGACGATTTGCCCGCGTTCGGGAACCCCACGAGTCCGACGTCCGCGATGCTCTTCAGCACCAGCCGGTATTCACCGGTCTCGCCGGGATGGCCCGGATTCGCCCGCTTCGGCGCGCGGTTCGTCGAAGTCTTGAAGTGCGTGTTGCCCCAGCCGCCGTTGCCGCCCTTGCAAAGCACGATCTGCTGGCCGTCGGCGATGACTTCCGCCACCGGCTTCTGCGTCGCGAGGTCGATGACCACGGTGCCGAGAGGCATGCGCAGCAGGCAGGGCTTGCCGTCCTTGCCATGGCAATCCGCGCCCTGGCCGTGCTCCCCGCGCTCTCCGCGCCAGTGCGGCTGGTATTTGTAGTCGACGAGGTTGTTGGTGTTCACGTCGCCGACGAGGATGACGTCGCCCCCGCGCCCGCCGTCCCCGCCGTTGGGGCCGCCCCACGGCTCGTATTTCTCGCGGCGGAAGCTCGTGCAGCCGCGCCCGCCGTCACCGGCCGCCAATTTCACCGTGCATTCGTCGACAAACATGCGCGCCACGATGCAGAAGCGGAAGCGTTTGCCAAGGGGGTGAAATTTCCGCCGGCACCCGCGGCCGCCGTTGGCCCGGTTTGTGGTGGAAAGGGGCGCCGTTTCCGGCTCGTCCCGTCCGGCGACCTCCTGCTTCCTCCTCCGCCGTTCCGTTTATCCGCGCCGACCTCGCGCCTCCCGCCGTCTCATGCACCTCACCCACCTCGCCTGCACCCTCTGCGGCCAGCACCACGACGCCGCCGTCCCGCACAACGTCAGCGCATGCTGCGCCAAGCCGCTTTTCGCCCGCTACGATCTGGCGGCGGCCGCCCGCACCCTGACCAAGGACGCGCTCCGCACCCGCGGGAAGTCGCTGTGGCGCTACCGCGAGGTCCTGCCCGTCCGCGCCCCGGCCGACATCGTGACACTGGGCGAAGGTTGGACGCCGTTGCTGCCGGCGCCCCGCCTCGGCGCGGCCCACGGCATGGCCCGGCTCTACCTCAAGGACGAATCGCAGAACCCCACCGGCAGCTTCAAGGCCCGCGGCATGACGACCGCCGTCTCCATGGCCAAACAGTTCGGCCTGAAAAAACTCGCGGTGCCGTCCGCCGGCAACGCCGCGGGTGCGCTCGCCGCCTACGCGGCCCGCGCCGGCATGGAAGCCCATATTTTCATGCCCCGGGATACGCCGCGCGCGAACATCGTCGAGTGCGAGCAAACCGGCGCGCACGTCACGTTGCTCCCGGGTTTGATCACGGATTGCGGCGCCGAGGTCGCCCGCCGCAAGACCGCCGAGGGCTGGTTCGACGTATCCACCCTGAAGGAGCCCTACCGCGCCGAGGGCAAGAAGACGCTCGGCTACGAACTCGCCGAGCAGCTCGACTGGCAGTTGCCCGACGTCATCCTCTATCCGACCGGCGGCGGCACCGGCCTTATCGGCATGTGGAAGGCCTTCGAGGAAATGGAGCAACTCGGCTGGATCGGCCCGAAACGCCCCCGCATGTTCACCGTGCAGGCCGACGGCTGCCAACCGATTGTCCGCGCCTTCGACGCGGGCGAAAAATTCGCCGCCGAACACGTCGGCGCCGCCACCCAGGCCAGCGGCCTGCGGGTGCCGAAAGCCATCGGCGATTTCCTGATGCTCGACGCCTTGCGCCGCTCCGGGGGCGGCGCCGTCGCCGTGACCGATGCGGCGATGCTCGCCGCGACCCGCGAGGTGGGCGCGGCCGAGGGCGTGTTCCCCGCCCCCGAGGGCGCCGCCTGCTACGCCGCCCTCAAGCAACTGCTTGCCGCCGGCCGCATCGCTCCCTCCGAATCGGTCGTGCTGTTCAACACCGGCACCGGACTCAAATACCTCGAATGCTTCCCGTCCTGAGCCGACCTTCCCGGTGCTGCCCCGCCCTCGCATGACGACCCGCCGCTCGTTTCTCCGCACCACTGCCGCCGTGGCCGCCGCCGCGGCGGCCCGCACCTTCCCTGCTGCGCTCCCCGCCGCCCCGACCGCGGCCGCACCCGCGCTCGGCTTCAGCCTCTACGGCATGAAATCCCTCGCGCTGCCCGACGCCCTCGCCGCCTGCGCCCGCATCGGCTACCGCTCGGTCGAGCTGTCCCTGCTGCCCGGCTACCCGACCGAGCCGCGCCTGCTGCGGCCGGCGGATGTCGCCGGAATACGTCGTTCGCTCGGGCAGCACCGCCTCGGCGTCGCCGGGCTCATGCTCAACCTCTCCCTCCTTGCCGCCCCCGCCGCCCACGCCGCCAACCTCGACGCCATCGCCGAGGCCGCCGCGCTGGCGCACGAGCTCGATCCGGCGGCGCCGCCGCCCCTTGAAACCGTCCTCGGCGGGAAGCCGGAAAACTGGTTGCCCGCGCGCGACGGCATGCTCGCGCAGCTGCGCGACTGGGGCCGCGTCGCCGCCGCCAACCGCATCACTCTCGCGCTCAAGGCGCACGCCCTGCACGCCGTCAACGCCCCGGACCGCCTGCTCTGGTTGCTCGGCCGCGCCGAAAGCCCCGCCCTCGCGGTGGCGTATGACCACAGTCACTACGCCCTGGCCGGACTCGGCGTCGCCGACAGCCTCCGGCCGCTCGCCGCCCGCACCGCGTTCGTGCACGTCAAGGACGCCCACCGCGACAGGGGCGCGGTGCGCTTCCTGCTGCCCGATGCGGCCCGCACCGACTACGTCGCCTACTTCCGCGACCTCCGTGCCGCCGGCCTGAGCCTGCCCGTGGTCGTCGAAGTGAGCAGCCAGCTTTTCAACCAGCCCGGCTACGATCCCGTCGCGGCCGCGGAATCGTCGTTCCGCGTTCTGCAGGCCGGCCTGACGCCGGCCCCGTAGGCCCGGCGCCGCCGGGGCGTCACGGCTCCACCGTGGTCCAGGCGACACGCCCCTGCTGCACGGATACCGCGGCAAACCGCCCCTCGAACTTCGCCGGGGTCCCGCCCGGAAGCCCCGCGGGCAGTTCGAGCACCATCCGGGTGTCGTGGGTCCCCACATAATCGGTGCCGATCGCGGTTGTGATCGCCAGCGATCCGTCCGGACGCGCGACGACCTCGCGGACGAACGGCTCCGCCCCGGTCGTATGCGTGGCGAAGACCGACCAGAAAGCCTTGGGCCCGTCGCCCGTCGTGCGGCGCACGATGTAGGGCAACGTCGCGCCGACATCGGTGTTCTTCCAGTCGCGCTGCCCCCAGCCGTCCGCCACCCACGCCGTCTCGCCGGGCTGGGCGATATTCCAGGCGACCGCGGCGAGTTTCGGCCCCGCCGCCCACGTCGCCCGCCAGACGGGCGACGGGGAAATCGCCCGCACCCGGGCGAAATCGTAGAGCGGCCCCGGGGCCGGCGTGACGTCCGCCCCTTGGATCTCCGCCGCCGGAGCGGTCGCGTGATACACGAAATCCTGCGTGCGGCCGCCCGCGACGCGAAAGCAGTCCACGACGTAGCTCCGGCCGTCGCCGTGGTCGATCAGCGCCGCCGTGCGGTGATAGAGCGTGGCCGCCGCGTAGGCCCCCGACGCCGCGGCCATCACTTTCGCGTGCGGTCCGGTCCGGAAGAAACGGATCTCGCCGCCGCGCTCGCGGGTCAGCTGGTCCTTGCCGTCGAGCAACACCGTGTTGTGCGCGAGGGTCCGCGCGGTCTGCGATTTCTTCGGATGGTCCCAGAGGTAGCCGAGGTCGCCCAGCACCTCGCGACCCTCCCGCCAATAGGTGAGGTTCAGGCTGTCGAGGTGATGATGCACGCCCCAGTGGCTGGCGCTCAGCAGCAACAGGCTCTCGCGCCCGTCCGGTCCCGTGCGCAGATGCCCGATGCGCAGCTCGGGCGGGCAATGATCCGGCAGCACCGGCGGCGCGACGGGCCTCGACTCGGCGCCCGGCTCGCGGAAATACAGCGCCAGCGGCGCATGCCCCCGCGCCAAGTCGGACCCGGCCGACTCCCGGAGCAACGCGAGGTAATGCGGGTGCTCGGGGTAATTGGCGGCCATCAGCTCGACCAGCGGCAGGCTGAGCCGGGTATCGCGGTAACTGTCCGCGTAAGCCGGATACGTGAGGTCCCCCTGCAGCCCGGCGTAGGCCTGCGCCCAGATCCGTTCGTAGGCCGTGCCGCGGTAAAGGTCCGTCGCGACCCGCCGGCGACCGTCGGGCCCGGTGTAGCCGGCCGGCTCGGTGTAGCCCCGCAGGGCCTGCGGCATGTCCCAGATATTGTGCAGCGTCATCATCGCGTAGGCCGGCGACTCGGAGGTCGTCCCGTCGGGCAGGAACCAGGAATCGATCGTCTGCTGGAAACCGTCCCAGCCGAACCGCACCAACCCGGGATGGCCCGTCACCAGGCCGACCAGCGCCGCCGCCGTGCGGTTCCCGACCGACTTGTTGTTGATCGCCTTGTCGGCCACGAGCAGGAGCGTGCTTTCGAGCAGGAGGTCCCGTTCGATCTGCCGCCGCTCCGCGTCCGAATAGACCGGCGTGCCGTCCGGATACGTCGCGGCGCAGGTGAAGTCATACGCCTCGACGACCCGCCGGACGAAGCCGGATTCCTGCCCGCCGCCCGTCGCCCGCCCGGCCGTCCAAAACCCCGTGTGCAGGCGTCGGTCCGGCCGGTTTGGCGGCGGGCACAGCTCGTCGACCGGCAACTGGTTCACGGCCCGCGCCGCGATGCGCGGATCGAGATCGGCGTATTCCCCGTAGCCGACGTGCACCAGCCAGCCCGGGTAGACGGCGGCCAGCCGCAGCAGGATTTCCCTCACGCCGCGCGCGTAGTCCGGGTTGCCCGACAGCAAGTGCGCCTCGGCCAGCGTCCGCGCCGTGCTCGCGATGTGCGAGACCGACCGGGCCCGGATGTTGCCGGTGAAACTGGGCCGTCCGGTCTTGTAGCCGAAGATCACGAACGGCTCCCCGCCGTAGTAGGTCAACCGCTGCGGCCGCTTCCACGCGGCCCGAAGCTCCACGGTTTCGGGGTATTTCTCGTTCGGGAAAACCGTGCGGCACTGGTCGCAGACGAGCCGGTCCGGCGCGGTATCCCGCCACGACCAAAGTCCGTGCGGGTGCACCGGTTTCCCGAGATCCCGGCAGGCCGGACAGGGCGTGAACTTCGAATCCCCGGGCGTCGTCTCCGGAATCAACGCCGTCAAATAGCCCGGGGTGAGTTTCGGCAGCGCGGCGCGCGCCGCGCGCTCGAGGCCGGCCGCATAGTCCCGGGCCCACGGATACCGCGCGAGGTTGGCGCGGGCCCGCGCGACGTCCGCCGGCTTGAAGGGTCCGTTGGGGTGGACCACCTGCGCCCGAAAGCGCTCCCAGTCCGACCAATCGTGCAACGCCTCCGCGTCGGTCCGTCCGGATTCCGCCGGCGGCGCGGACGCGGCCCGCCCGGCGTCGGCCAGAAACGCGAGGACAACCGCGGCCGCGGCCCCCCACCGGCGGAACACTGCGGAGCAAAAAAGCGAAGGGGAGCGCGGGGACATCGGGAGGACGTGGCCGCGAAGCCGAGCGGGATTCCGGCGGAACGACAACCCAAAGGCGGCGCCTTCGCCTGCCCGGCCCGCCGCGTGCTTGCGCCTCGGCCCCGGCCCCCTTCTTTTCGCCCATGCTTCTTCGCTCCAAGTCCCTTGCCTCGCTCGCGCTCCCCCTTGCGCTGGCCCTCCTGGTCGCCGGTTGCGGCAAGAATTCCCCCGCCGGCGCCGACACCGCCAAAGCCCCCGCCACCGCCTCCGGGACGACCGCCGCCGCCAAAAAGGTCCTCCACTTCGGCAACGGCGCCGAGCCCCAGGACCTCGATCCCCACGCCTCCACCGGCGTCCCCGAACATCAGCTCTACAACACGTTTTTCGAAGGTCTCATCTCCCAAGGCCCCGACCTCAAGCCGGCACCGGGCATGGCCGAGCGCTGGACCATCTCGGACGACGGCCTCGTCTACACCTTTCACCTCCGGGCCGACACCAAGTGGTCCGACGGCTCGCCGCTCACCGCCGACGACTTCATCCAGAGCTACAAGCGCATTTTGAATCCCGCGCTCGGCGCCGAATACGCCTACATGCTCTGGCACGTCGCCGGCGCCGAAGACTACTACCGGAAAAAGATCACCGACTTCGGCCAGACCGGTTTCAAGGCGCCCGACGCCCGCACCGTCCAGCTCACGTTGCGCACCCCGACGTCGTTCTTTTTGAGCACACTGAGCTTCTACCCGTGGGTGCCGGTGCCGGTGAAAGTGATCGCGAAGTTCGGCGGTCTCGAACGCAAAGCCACGGCGTGGACCCGCCCGGAGAACTTCGTCGGCAACGGTCCCTACCGCCTCAAGGAATGGCGCCCCAACCAGCGCATCGTCGCCGAACGCAACCCGCTCTACTGGGACGCCGCCAACGTCAAAATCGACGAGATCCATTTTCACCCCGTCGAGCTCGCCGACACCGAGGAGCGCATGTTCCGCACCGGCCAGCTCCACGTGACCTACGAGGTGCCGGTCAACAAGATCGCCGTCTACCAGCGCGAGCAGCCCGACCACATCCGCATGGACCCCTACTGCGGGGTCTATTTCTACCGGTTCAACGTGAAGCGGAAGCCGTTCGACGATGTCCGCGTCCGCCGCGCCCTCGCGCTTTCGATCGACCGCCAGACGCTCGTGCAAAAGGTGACCCTCGCCGGCGAATTGCCCGCCTTCCATCTCGTGCCGCCCGGCGTCGCCGGCTACACCAGCCCGCACCGGCTGACGGAAGACCTCGCCGAAGCGAAGCGCCTCCTGGCCGAGGCGGGCTATCCGGACGGCAAGGGCCTCCCGAAACTGGAGTTGCTCTACAACACCCTCGAAAAACACCGCATCATCGCCGAGGCCCTGCAGCAGATGTGGCGGCGCAACCTCGGCATCGACGTCACGCTCTACAACCAGGAGTGGAAGGTCTACATGGACGCGCAACACTCGCGGAACTTCCAGTTCCAGCGCGCCGGCTGGATCGCCGATTACGTCGACCCCCACGTCTTCTTCGACATGTGGCAGACCGACGGCGGCAACAACGACACGAACTGGGGCGACCCGGAATACGACCGGCTGCTCGGCGAGGCCCTCCGCGCCAAGACCACCGACGAGCGCTACGCCATCTACCAGCGCATGGAAAAAATCTTCCTCGATGCGATGCCCGTGATGCCGATCTATTTCTACACCAAGCCCCGGCTTGTGAGCCCCAAGGTGAAGGGCTACTACACCACGCCCACCGACGACCTGCGGTGGAAATACGTCGACCTGCTGCCCTGAGCCGCGCGCGTTTCCGCTTCCTCCGCCCCCGGATTTCGCCTTCCTCTGCTTCACCGATGTTTCGCTTCATCACGTCGCGCTTCCTGCAATCGCTGCTCGCGCTCTTCCTCGTCATCACCGCGACGTTTTTCATGATCCGGTTCGTCCCCGGCGGCCCGTTCACCGCCGAGAAGGCCGTCACCCCGGAGATCCTGCGCAACCTCGAGGCGCACTACGGCCTCGATAAGCCGCTGTGGCGGCAATACGCCGACTACCTCGGCAGCCTCGCCCGCGGCGACCTCGGTCCGTCCTTCAAATATCCCAACCGCACCGTCAACGAGATCATCGCCGACAAGCTGCCCGTCTCCGCCGAACTCGGCGCCCTCGCCCTCTCCCTCGCCCTGCTGCTCGGCATCACGCTCGGGACGATGGCCGCCGTGAAGCGCAATACCTGGGTCGACTACACCGCCTCCGCGTTCGGCATGGTCGGCATCTCCATCCCGACCTTCGTCGTCGGCCCCCTCCTCGTCCTGGCGTTCGCCATCCACCTCGGCTGGTTCAACGCTTCCGGCTGGTATGGTCCGATCGACCGCGTGCTCCCGGCGCTGGTCCTCGGCCTCGCCTACGCCGCACCGATTTCGCGCCTCACCCGCGGCGGCATGCTCGAGGTGCTCAACCAGGACTTCATCCGCACCGCGCGCGCCAAAGGCGCCTCCGAATTCCGCGTCGTCACCCGTCACGCCCTCCGCGGCGGCCTCCTGCCCGTCGTCTCCTACCTCGGCCCCGCCGTCGCCGGCATCCTCACGGGCTCCTTCGTCATCGAGACCATCTTCCAGATCCCCGGCATCGGCCGGGAGTTCGTCAACAGCGCCTTCAACCGCGACTACACCTTGGTGCTCGGCACCGTCATCCTCTACGCCGTGCTCATCATGGCCCTGAATCTCGTCGTCGACATCGTCCAGGCTTGGATGAACCCCAAGGTCCGCCTCGAAGCC
>JACCEA011918341.1_pt1 | contig 31999 bp, 25 predicted proteins | sample 7449851 | NCBI WGS metagenome assembly JACCEA01 (sample SAMN15323453, study PRJNA562643) | freshwater metagenome | isolation source: river surface water | place: USA:Blue River Watershed | collected 2017-08-18
GCCGGGTCGTGCTTCTTCAGCACGCGCACGGCGGTCGGCGCCGAGAACATCGACGTCACCTTGAAGCGCTCGACCAGGCTCCACCAGATGCCGGCATCGGGCCGGGTTGGCAGGCCTTCGTACATGATGGTGGCCATGCCATTGATCAGGGGTCCGTAGATGATGTAGCTGTGACCCACCACCCAGCCGATGTCCGAGGTGGAGAAATAGGTTTCTCCCGGATTGGCCATGTAAATGTGGCGCATGGAGGCCGCCAAGGACACGGCGTAACCAGCCGTGTCGCGCTGCACACCCTTGGGCTTGCCCGTGGTGCCCGAGGTGTAGAGGATGTAGCTGGGGTGGTCACTGTCGACCCAGACACAAGGCACTTGCGCATCCATCACCTTGGCGCGCTCGGCGGCATAGTCCACATCGCGGCCAGCAACAGGCAGCAAATCGGCCAGCCCCCGGTTGACCATGATGACCTTGGCCGGCTTGTGCTGCGCAAGGGAGATGGCCTCGTCGAGCAGGTGCTTGTAAGGCACGGCCTTGCCGCCGCGCATGCCCGCGTCGGCGCTCACGATGGCCTTGGGCTGGGCATCGTCGATGCGGCTGGCCAGCGAGTGGCTGGCAAAGCCGCCAAAGACCACCGAGTGAATGGCTCCAATGCGAACGCAGGCCAGCATGGCAAAACAGGCCTCGGCAATCATGGGCATGTAGATGAGCACACGGTCACCCTGCTTGACCCCTTGCGCCTGAAGGACGGCGGCCATGCGCTGGACCTCGGTGTGCAGCTCGCGAAAGCTGTAGGTTTTCTCGGTGTTCGTCTCGGTGGAAACAAAGATCAGGGCGTTTTGATCGGCGCGGTCCTCGAGGTGACGGTCCACCGCGTTGTGACACAGGTTGGTCTGCCCGCCTTTGAACCAGGTGGCAAAGGGCGGCTTGCTGTGGTCACACACCTGGTCAAAGGGCTTGTGCCAATCGATGAGCGCGGCCTGTTCGGTCCAAAAGGCATCGCGATCGGTGATGGAGCGCTTGTAAAAATCAGCGTAGCTGCCCATGTCTGGTCTCCTGCGGGGTGAATGTCCGTGCCGATGCGCCACATTGCTGGGGTGGCCCATCCCTCAAAATTCATAATTATGGACAGGGGTCTTGCGTCATCCTGACTCGCCCCAGCCAAGTCCCAAGTCAGACCAACGGGATGGGCGCGGATCAGCGGATCAGGGCTTGAACGGCTTTGAATTCAGGGTGATCGGCCGTGCCCAGCCACTCGAACAAGACCATCTCGGTGCTCACCAGCTCAGCCCCCGCCGAGGCCAGACGGTCATAGGCCGCATCGCGGTTGCGTTCGGTTCGGGAAGCACAGGCATCGGTGACCAGCCACACGCCCCACTGCTCCTGCTCGAGCAGGTCCAGCGCCGTTTGCAGCACGCATACATGGGCTTCGCAGCCCGAAATGACCACCATGGGGCGGCTGGGTTCTGCTTCGCCTTGCTGGGCGCGCAAGTGGCGCGGCAGGCTGCGCGCATTGCCCGCTGGGCGCGGCATGAGGCAGGACTGCAATTGCGGGCCGGCGGCGCTGAAACGCATCTTGGCCAGGGTCTGCTGGCAACGACCACGCAGATCGGGCACCAATTCGCCAAGCTTGCTGGGGTTTTGCTCGGTCCCCCAGACGGGCACCTGCAGGCGTTGTGCGGCCGTGGCCAGGCGAATGGCATTGGCCAGCGCCGCTTGCCCATCGTGCAAGGCAGCGATCAAACGGGGTTGCCAATCCACAAGCAACAACTGGCTGAGTTCAGCTTGAATCATCATGTTTTCACCACCCAACGGCCTTGTACTTGCCCTGCCATGAGGGCGTGAGCCTTGTCGATGGCCTGATCCAGGCCAATGGTCTGGGTCATGCTGGGCAACAAGGACAGGTTGAATTCTCGTGCAAGGCGATCCCAGGCCACTTGGCGGCGCGCGAGCGGGGCCATGACCGAATCCACGCCAATGAGCTTGACCCCGCGCAGGATGAAGGGCATGACCGAGGTGGGCAAGTCCATGCCCTGCGCCAAACCGCAGGCCGCGACCACGCCGCCATAGCGGGTCTGTGCCAGGGCATTGGCCAGGGTGTGCGAACCCAGGGCATCAACCACCCCAGCCCAGCGTTCCTTTTGCAGGGGCTTGCCCGGCTCGGACAAGGCTGCACGGTCCATCACCTCGTGCGCACCCAGCGAGCTCAGGTAAGCCCGCGATTCGGGCTTGCCCGTGAGCGCCACCACCCGATAGCCCAGGCCACTGAGCAAGGCCACCGCCACACTGCCCACGCCACCCGTTGCGCCGGTGACCAGGACTTCACCATCACCGGCATGCAGCCCCTGGTCCTGCAAGGCCATCACACACAGCATGGCGGTGTAACCGGCTGTGCCAAAAGCCATGGCCTGCCAGGCATCGAGCTGGGCGGGGCGGCGAATCAGCCATTCGGCCTTGAGGCTGGCTTGCTCAGCCAGACAACCCCAATGCGTTTCGCCCACGCCCCAGCCATTGAGGATGAAGGCGTCGCCGGGCTTCCAGTCAGGGTGGGTGGAGGACAGGACTTCGCCAGAGCCATCGATGCCCGCGACCATGGGCCACTGCCTCACCACCGGGCTTTTGTTGGTGATGGCCAATCCATCTTTGAAGTTGAGGGTGGAATGCGTCACCCTCACCCGCACGTCGGCCTTGGGCAACTGGTCTTCATTCACCTCGGTCACCGCCGCAGTGAATTCGGGGTTTTTACTGAGCAACAAGGCTTTCATACGAAATTCCTTTTCAATTTGGATGCCATGGCGGCATTGTCCCTGCAAAGGCCCACTATGATGCGCCCCCATGAAGCGATTGTTGCTCACCGTGATGCTCTGTTCTGGTGCCTGCTGGGCTCAACCCACGGCACCGGCCTATGCCCCTGCGCCCTCGATCTGGTCGCAGAGCATGGAGGTCATGACCGGTGTGTCGCGCAAGTGGGTGGATCAGGCCAATGACCTGATCTCGGACGCCATGGGTTACCTGGGCACGCCCTACCGCAAGGGCGGCACCACCGACAAGGGCTTTGATTGCAGTGGCTTTGTGCAAACCGTCTATGCCAATACCCTGGGCCTGATCCTGCCGCGCAGCGCACTTGAACAGGCCAAGGCCACCGACCCCATCGAGGCCACGGAGTTGCAACCCGGTGACCTGGTGTTTTTCAACACCATGCGACGCGCCTACAGCCATGTGGGCATCTACCTGGGCAATGACCAGTTCATCCACTCGCCTCGCCCCGGCAAACAGGTGCGGGTGGAGAACATGAGCGACAGCTATTGGGCCAAGCGCTTCAATGGCGCTCGCCGTGTGCACAGCGATTCAGCCGACCCCCGGCCTCAACGCCCATAAATCGACCCAAACAAGTGCCAGCGCTGGCCGTCAAAGCGTTGCAATTGCATGGCCTGAATCGGTGCGTAATCCTGCTCTGAGGTGTTGACCGTGATGCCAGGCAAAAGCATGGGCAGTTTGAGGTCCCGCAGGTTGGCGGCCTGACGCATCACATTGGCCCGACTCAAGTCCGATCCCGCCTGCCGCAGTACCTGCTCCAGCGTCTGGGCATTGCAGTAACCCGCCACATAAAAGACGTCGTTGACATCGGCCTGGGGCATGTAGCGGGCCATGAACTCGCGATAGGCCTTGAGCTCGGGCGTGCCCTGCCACCGCGGATCACTGGGGTCCTTGTAATACGCCGCCGAGATCAGGCCTTTGGACAGGTCCAGACCAGCCACTTCCAGCACCGACTTGATGGAGTTGGCCGTGACATTGAGGTAGTGCACAGGCCGCCAGGACATTTCTGCCAGGCGGCGAATGGCCTGGGCTGCAAATTTGGGGGCGGCAAAGTTGACCAGCACATCCGCGCCCGAGGTCTTGAGCGCGATGAGTTGCGAATCCACCGTGGCATCGGTGACTTCGTAGCTGGCCATGGCCACGATGCGGCTGGCTTGCGCACCCAGTCCATCGCGCAAACCGTTGAGGTAATCCTTGCCAAAGTCATCGTTCTGGTAGAGCACGGCCACCTTGGCCTGAGGCTGCTCGCTCAGGATGGCTTTGGCATAAATGCGCCCCTCGCTGAGGTAACTGGGCGACCACCCCATGGTCCAGGGGAATTGCTGGGGGTTGTTCCAGCGTGAAGCCCCGGACTGGACAAACAACTGGGGCACCTTGCGTTCATTGAGGTAGGCCTGCACAGCCATGTTGGTGGCGGTGCCCAAAGCGCCAAACATCAACAGCACCCGATCCTGCTCGACCAGGCGGCGCGTGGCCTCCACGGTTTTGGAGGGCGAGTAGCCATCGTCCAGCGATAAAAACTCAATGGGGCGACCCTGGATCCCACCTTGCTCGTTGAGCATGCGGAAATAGGCCGTCATGGCCTTGCCGGCAGCACCCCAGGCCGCAGCGGGACCTGAATAAGGATTGGTGTTGCCGATGCGTATGGCTTCGGTGGCAGCCCTGGCCAAACCACAGAGGCCCAAACCCAAACCCATGCCCACCAGAGGCAAGGCCGTTGTCAGAAATCGTCGACGCGGATGGTGCAGCACGCTGGCCCTCGCTTGAATGAATCTGGAGCACGCCTCCAGGACAGAACGGGGCGGATGTTAACCAAACCGGGGCATTGAATCAGGGGCTGCGCGCCGCGCGACTGATGCTGCCCAGGTCGACCACGCGAACAAACATGCGAAGCTGCTTGAGTGCCATGGCCATGGGGCAATCATTCGGTGCGCGGGGTTTTGATCAAGGCTCGCACGGGACCCGCCTGAGCAGGTCGAGCGGCCTGAACACCGTCGAGCAAATGCGCCATGTGGGCAAAGTCCCTCTCCATGTCGCCGGTGGGCTCAAAGAAGTGGGTCAGGTCCAGGCATTTGCTTTTCCAGTCAAAGCGGGCAACGCCCACGGGCACCTTGGCGCCCAAAGCCACTTGGTAAAAACCGGTGCGCCAGCCTGGGGTGAGGCTGCGCGTGCCCTCGGGCGCGACCGCCAGCCACAGCACCTCGTCACGTTCACGGCTGGATGCAATGCGCTCAATGGTGTCGCCCACCAGGCCGTTGGAAGATTGGCGATAGACCGGGATGCCCCCCAACCAGCGCATCCATGGCCCCAGCAAAGGCACCCGGAACAAGGTGTCCTTGGCCCAGAAGTGGGCCTCGATGCCCATCGCCCATTTGAGCAAAATGCCAATCACAAAGTCCCAGTTGCTGGTGTGCGGATACACCACCACCACGCCTTGCCGGGTTGGCAAGCCATCAAAGCGATAAGACCACCCCAGCCAGCGCAACACGGTTTGAGCGATGCGCGAACCCTTGAATTGAACAGGTAAAGCCATAAGAAGGTTTCTGGAAACGATGAATGACCCGAACGGGGCGCATGATCCCATAAAGTAGGCTGCCCGCCAGCCCCTGCCGGGTTTGACCTGTCACACCCTCAACACCTGCCCACCATGAACTACATCCCTCTGATCGAAACCACCCGTGGACAAACCCCTGAATGCTGGCACTTGGGCAGCCTGGCGGTGGTCAATGCGCGCGGCCAGTTGGTGGCGCAAGCGGGGGACCCGCACCTGCTCACCTTCACCCGATCCACCCTCAAAGCCTTGCAGGCGCTGCCCTTGATGACAAGCGGTGCGGCGCAGGCGCTGGGCTTTGACGCACGGGACCTGGCCATGGTGTGCGCCAGCCACAACGGCGAGGACATGCACGTGCAGCAAGTGCAGTCCATGCTGGACAAGGCTGGGCTGAGCTACCAGCGCCTGGCGTGCGGATGCCACCTGCCCTTGCGTTACGTCTACACCAGCGCCCTGCCGCCCGCCAACCTGCACTACGACGAGCGCCACAACAATTGCAGCGGCAAACACGCCGGCTTTCTGGCTGCATGTGTGCACCAAGGCTGGCGCACCGAGGACTACATTGCGCCAGACCATCCCTTGCAGCAAGACATTCGACAGGCTGTGGCACAGGCTTGTCACATGGACGAACACGCCATGCCCATGGGGCTGGACGGCTGTTCAGCGCCCAATTACGCCATGCCCTTGTCCAAACTGGCGCTGGGCTATGCGCGATTGGCCAGCGGCGAGCGCGATACCCAATTTGGTGAGGCCTTTGGCTTGCTCGCCTCGGCCATGACCCAGCATCCAGAGCTGGTCTCGGGCACAGACCGAAACGACGCCGACTTCATGCGCATCGGCCAAGGGGACTGGGTCACCAAGGTGGGCGCGGACGGCGTTCAGGTGGTGGCCAGCAAAAGCCGGGGTGAGGCCTTGGCCATCAAAATCATCGACGGCAACAAGCCCGCCCTGTTCGCCGCCACGGTGGCCGCCCTGGACCAACTCGGCTGGTCAAGCCCGGCTCAACGCCAAGCCCTGGCACCCTGGGCAGCCACTGACCTCATCAACGCCAGGGGTTGGGTGGTGGGGCATCGACGCCCCGTGTTCACGCTCACACGCTGAGTGCCTGCGGGCGTTGCTCATACACCTGCTCCAACGCCTGCGCCAGCAGGCTCAGGCCCAATTCGATTTCTTGCAAGTTGCTGTTGAGCCGGGGCATGAATCGCAAGCAATGGGGCCTGGCCGCATTGACCAGCAAGCCCGCCTCCTGGGCTGCGGCCACCACGTTCGCAGCCTGATCCGATCCCAACTCCAAGGCCAACAGCAAGCCCTCGCCGCGCACTTCACCCAAGCCCCAGGTGGTGGACAAGGCCTCCAGGCCTTGCCTGAGCGCTTGGCCGCAGGCACGCACATTGGCCAACAAGCTGGGCTGGCTGAGTTCCTCAAACACCGCCAAGGCCACCGCACACATCAAGGGGTTGCCCGCGTAGGTGCCGCCATGGTCTCCATGCTCGAACACACTGCAATGCGCCTTGGCCAACACCGCCGAGATGGGCACGCCACCACCCAAGCCTTTGCCCAGGGTCATGATGTCTGGTGTGATGCCCCAATGCTCATGACCCAACAAAGTCCCCAAACGGCCGCAGCCGGTCTGCACTTCGTCAAAGATGAGCAACAAGCCCTGCTCGTCGCACAAGGCGCGCAACGCCCTCAGAAAGCTGGCCGAAGCAGGTCTCACCCCCGCCTCGCCCTGAATCGGCTCGAGCATCACCGCCACCGTCTGGTCTGAGAGCACCGCCAACACCGAAGCCATGTCGTTGAGCTTGGCCTTGGGAAAGCCAGGCATGTTGGGCGGGAACAAGGCCTCCCAGCCCGGTTTGCCACTCGCAGCCATGGTGGCGAAATTGCGGCCATGAAAGGCATTGTCAAAGGTGATGACCTCATGCGCCCCCGCCCGACGGGCTCGCCCCGGTGCAGATGCGCTTGTCGCCCGCGCCTGCCGTCCCCATTTGCGTGCCAGCTTGATCGCCGTCTCATTGGCCTCTGCCCCCGTGCTGCCAAAAAAGACCTGATCCATGCCACTGGCCTCACACAGGCGCTGGGCCAAGGCCAGTGCAGGCAGGTTGTGAAACGCTGGGCTGGGCGTGAGCAAGCGGGTGGACTGCTCAGCCAAGGCTTGCGTGATCACCGCGGGGCAGTGGCCCAGGGCATTCACCGCCCAGCCTTGCAACCAGTCGAGGTGGCGACGACCGGCCTGATCCCACAGCCAGGCGCCTTCGCCACGCACAAAGGCGTGCTGGTGGCGCGGGTTGATCGACATGAGATGACGAGATGAAGTCAAGGGGTTGCTGGGCTGGGACATGGTGGCTCCTTTCAAAAGCACGGGGACGAAAAAAAGGCCACGGGGGTGAGCCGTGGCCTGGTGGGGAATCGAATCGGGGGTCAGCTTGGGATCAGGTTCCTCTCACACGCGGCGCACGGCAAGGCGCGACGGGCTCGTGCAGCTCGTGCAGCTCGTGCGATGGCGTTGAAGGAATGGATCGAAGACATCGGCGAATGCTAATCGATTTTGAAAGTGGCTTGATGGCGGTCGATTGCAGTGAACAGACCCGTGCATTATTTTGTTCGCACGACCATGAGTCCATAAGTCATCAATCTCGAATTTACTTGGTTTGAATTCAATTCACTAATGGCAGTTCATTTTTTCAACCAAGGAACTGCCATGAACAAGTTTGCATTCATCGTCCATCCCCTGGACATTCGTCGGGACATCGCCAAGAAATTCCCCATTGCTCGCTACATGCCTGAATCGCTGGTGTCAGCAGCCATGCGTCATGTCCCGCCCATGGTGGTGGCGCACCTCACGGGCATTCGCTCCATCACCGGTGTGGAAACAGAGGGCTGGTTCATCGCATGCCCGCTGTCTCCCCAGCAGCTGCTCACGCTGCCGGTCGATGAGGTGTACGGTCGACTGATTCAATGTGGGAACCTGGCCCAAAGTCTGGGGGCTGGCATCGTGGGGCTGGGCGCATTGACCTCGGTGGTCGGTGATGGTGGCATCACCATCCAGCGTGCCCTGGACATTGCCGTCACCACCGGCAACTCCTACACCGTGGCCACTGCAGTGGAAGGCGCTCGGCGCGGGGTGGAATTGATGGGCATGTCTCTGTCAAAAGCTCATGTGGCGATTGTGGGCGCAGCGGGCAGCATTGGCCGAACCTGCGCCACCTTGTTGGAGCGGGAGGCCGCGCGCCTCACCCTCATTGGGCGCAATGTGAACAAGCTCATGCCGGTGGCTCAAGCCCTCCAGCATCAAGGCCACGCCGAAGTCACGGTGACGGACAACATCGACCAGGGGCTGCAATCGGCTGATGTGGTGGTGACCGTGACCTCAGCCGTGGATGCTGTCATCCACCCCCAACACCTCAAGCGAGGTGCCGTGGTGTGCGATGTAGCTCGCCCAAGGGATGTGTCGGTCCGTGTGGCCCAGGAGCGCAATGACGTGCTGATCATGGAGGGCGGCGTGGTGGCTGTGCCAGGTGAGATGCGGATTTGCAAAACCAATGGCAACGGGACGGTCGACAAGCCCCAGCCCTTTAGCTTTGGGTTTCCCCCAGGGACAGCCTATGCCTGCATGTCTGAAACCATGATGCTGGCCTTGGACAACCGTTTCGAGCCTTTTACGCTGGGCAAGGAGGTGAGCGTCGCTCAGGCAGAAGAAACCGCACGCATGGCCCGCAAACATGGCTTCAGGCTTGCTGGATTTCGATCGTTTGAGCGAGCCGTCACCGATGAAGACATCGCGCGGGTGCAGCAGGCGGTGCGGCGTCGCTGATCAACTCCGACAAGACGGGTTCAGCGCTTGGCCGGCGGCACGTCGGTGCAACTGCCATGCGCCACCTCCGCTGCCATGCCGATGCTTTCGCCCAGCGTGGGGTGCGGGTGGATGGTTTTGCCGATGTCCACGGCGTCGGCACCCATTTCAATGGCGAGTGCGATCTCGCCAATCATGTCGCCCGCGTGTGTGCCCACCATGCCACCGCCCAGGATCTTGCCGTGGCCATGGGCCTCGGGTGAATCGTCAAACAACAGCTTGGTGAAGCCTTCGTCGCGGCCATTGGCAATCGCACGGCCCGATGCGCTCCAGGGGAACAAGCCCTTTTTGACCTTGATACCCTGCGCCTTGGCCTGGTCTTCGGTCAAGCCCACCCAGGCCACCTCGGGATCGGTGTAAGCCACGCTGGGGATGACGCGTGCATTGAACGCAGCGGCAGCCAATTCCTGGTTCCCTTGCAGCTCGCCTGCAATCACCTCGGCAGCCACGTGGGCTTCGTGCACGGCCTTGTGCGCCAGCATGGGTTGCCCCACGATGTCGCCGATGGCAAAGATGTGCGGCACGTTGGTGCGCATTTGAATGTCGACGTGGATGAAGCCGCGGTCCGTCACGGCCACGCCGGCTTTGTCGGCATCGATCTTCTTCCCATTGGGCGTGCGCCCCACAGCTTGCAGCACCAGGTCATAGGTGCCTTCGCTCTTTGTGCCGTCCAGGCCTTCGAACTGGACCTTGATGCCTTGCGCCGTGGCTTGAGCGCCCACGGTCTTGGTCTTGAGCATGATCTGGTCAAAGCGGTGCTTGTTCATCTTTTCCCAGACCTTGACGAGGTCACGGTCCGCGCCTTGCATGAGGCCGTCCATCATTTCCACCACATCCAGGCGTGCGCCCAGGGTGCTGTAGACCGTGCCCATTTCCAGGCCGATGATGCCGCCGCCCACAATGAGCATCTTTTTGGGCACGCTGGCCAAGGCCAAGGCTCCGGTGCTGTCCACCACGCGTGGGTCATCGGGCATGAAGGGCAGGCGAACGGCTTGCGAACCTGCCGCGATGATGGCGCGTTTGAAGGCCACCACCTTCTTGCCGCCGGTCTTGTCTTGCGCGCTGCCGGTGGTCTCCTCCACCTCCAGGTGATGGGCGCCCACAAAGTGGCCGTAACCCCGCACCAGGGTGACCTTGCGCATCTTGGCCATGGCCGCCAAACCACCGGTGAGTTTGCCAATGACTTTGTCCTTGTGGCCGCGCAGTTTGTCCACATTCACAGCGGGCTGGCCAAAATCCACGCCCAGGTCGGCCATGTGAGCCACTTCGTCCATCACAGTGGCCACGTGCAACAAAGCTTTGGAGGGAATGCAACCCACGTTGAGGCACACGCCACCCAGGGTGGCATAGCGTTCGACGATGACCACTTTGAGACCCAGATCGGCTGCACGGAAGGCCGCGCTGTAGCCACCAGGCCCACCGCCCAGGACCACCACATCGCAGTCCAGATCGGCGCTGCCTGCAAAGCTGGCCGCCATGGGGGCTGGCGCTGCTGCCGCTGTGGCGGCGAGTGGTGCACTGGCTGCGGCTGCGGGTGCAGCAGTTGCAGCAGGTGCAGCGGAGGCTGCGGCTTCACTCACCTCCAGCGACAAGACCACCGAGCCTTCGCTCACCTTGTCGCCGAGCTTGATCTTGAGTTCCTTGACCACGCCCGCATGAGACGACGGGATTTCCATGGAGGCTGTGTCGGACTCCACGGTGATGAGCGATTGCTCGGCCTTGATGGTGTCGCCGGGTTTGACCAGCAACTCGATCACGGCCACTTCGGCAAAGTCGCCGATGTCGGGCACACGAATGTCGATGAGGCTCACAGTGCAACCCTCCGGAAATCGGCCAACAACTGCGCAAGATAGACGTTAAAGCGCGTGGCGTAAGCGCCGTCAATCACACGGTGGTCTGCGGTGAGCGACAAAGGCAGGGTCAGGCGGGGTACAAACTGCTTGCCGTCCCAAACGGGCTTCATGGCGCTCTTGTTCACACCCAGGATGGCCACTTCTGGCGCGTTCACGATGGGAGCGAAATAAGTGCCGCCAATGCCGCCCAGGCTGGAGATGGTGAAACATGCGCCTTGCATGTCGGCAGGGCCAAGCTTGCCGTCACGGGCCTTTTTGGCGAGGTCGCCCGACTCCTGGGCAATCTCAAACACCGATTTTTGGTCGGCATGCTTGATGACGGGCACCACCAGCCCATTGGGCGTGTCAGCGGCAAAACCAATGTTGAAGTAGTGCTTGAGGACGAGGTTGTCACCGTCCAAGGACGCATTGAACTCGGGGAACTTTTGCAAGGCCTTGACGCAGGCCTTGATCAAAAAGGCCAGCATGGTGACCTTGAGCCCAGACTTCTCGTTTTCCTTGTTGAGCTGCACCCTGAGGGCTTCGAGCTCGGTGATGTCAGCGTCCTCGTGATAGGTCACTGCCGGGATCATGACCCAGTTGCGAGCGAGGTTTTGAGCAGAGATTTTCTTGATGCGCGACAGCGGCCGGGTTTCGATGGGACCGAATTTGGCGAAATCGACCTTGGGCCACGGCAGCAAATCCAAACCTGCACCCCCACCACCGGCTGGCGCTTTGGCGGCTTGGGCCTTGGTCTGTTTGGCCCCATTCATCACCGATTGGGTGAATTGTTGGATGTCCAGTGCGGTGATGCGGCCTTTGGGACCTGAGCCTTGCACTTCGTCCAAGGGCACGCCCAGCTCTCGGGCAAATTTCCTCACCGATGGGGAGGCATGCGGCAGACCCGTTGAGGGCGCGACCGAGGGGTTGTGCGCGGGCGCAGGCGTTGCGGCGGCCACTGGCGCGGGTGCAGGCGACGCCGCCAGCGCTGTAGCAGGTGCAGGTGCAGGTGCAGCAGCTTGAGGTGCTGGTGACGTTGCGGGTGCCGGTTCAGGTGCGGGCGCAGCGCCCGCTGCATCCGCCTCGAGCATCAGCACCAGGGCGCCTTCGCTGACCTTGTCGCCAATCTTGACCTTGAGCTCTTTGACCACCCCAGCGTGGCTGGAGGGGATTTCCATCGACGCTTTGTCGGACTCAACGGTGATCAAGGACTGCTCAGCCTTCACGCTGTCGCCGGGTTTGACCAGCAGTTCGATCACTGCCACTTCAGAAAAATCCCCGATGTCCGGGACTTTGACTTCGACCAATGCCATGTTTGACTCCCTGGGTTTCACGCGTAAAGCGGATTGACTTTGTTGGTCTTGATGCCGTACTTTTTGATGGCCTCAGCCACCTTGGCAGCCGGCACGGCGCCCTCCTCGCTCAGGGCTTTGAGGGCAGCGATCACGATGTAGTGCCGGTTGACCTCGAAGTGCTCGCGCAATTTGCTGCGGAAGTCGGAGCGGCCAAAGCCATCGGTGCCCAACACTTTGTAAGTGCGCCCCTTGGGCATGAACGGCCGGATTTGTTCGGCATAGTTCTTCATGTAGTCGGTGGCTGCAATCACCGGGCCGGCATGGCCAGCGAGTTGTTGCTCCACGAACGACTGCTTGGGCTTTTTGTCGGTGGGGTTGAGCAGGTTATGGCGCTCGGCGGCTTGCCCATCGCGGGCGAGTTCGTTGAAGCTCGGGCAGCTCCACACATCGGCCTGAATGCCCCAGTCGGCGGCGAGCAGGGTTTGAGCAGCCAGGGATTCACGAAGAATCGTGCCCGAGCCCAGCAGCTGAACCCGGCTCTTGCCCTCGGCACCCGGCTTGCACAAGTACATGCCCTTGATGATTTGCTCCTCCGTGCCGGGTGTGAGGCCTGGCATGGCGTAGTTCTCGTTGAGCAAGGTGAGGTAGTAATAGACGTTGTCCTGCTTTTCCACCATGCGCTTTAAGCCGTGGTGCAGGATCACCCCCACTTCGTGGGCAAAGGTGGGGTCGTAAGAGATGCAGTTGGGGATGGTGCCCGCGAGGATGTGGCTGTGGCCGTCTTCGTGCTGCAAACCTTCGCCATTGAGCGTGGTGCGCCCGGATGTGCCCCCCAGCAGGAAGCCGCGCGCTTGCATGTCGCCCGCTGCCCAGGCCAGGTCGCCAATGCGCTGGAAACCAAACATCGAGTAGTACACATAGAACGGGATCATGATCCGGTTGCTGGTGCTGTAGCTGATGGCAGCGGCAATCCAGCTGGACATGCCACCGGCTTCGTTGATGCCCTCTTGCAGGATTTGTCCAGCCTTATCTTCCTTGTAATACATGACCTGATCTTTGTCGACCGGGGTGTATTGCTGGCCAGCCGGGTTGTAAATCCCCACCTGGCGAAACAGGCCTTCCATGCCGAAAGTGCGCGCCTCATCGACCAGGATGGGCACCACACGCGGCCCCAGGGCCTGGTCACGCAGCAACTGCGTGAGGAAGCGCACATAGGCCTGGGTGGTGGAGATTTCTCGACCTTCAGCGGTGGGCTCGAGCACGGCCTTGAAGGTCTCGAGGGAGGGGACGGTGAAGCTCTCATCGGCACGGGTGCGGCGATGCGGCAAGTAGCCGCCCAAGGCCTTGCGACGCTCGTGCAAGTACTTCATCTCGGGCGTGTCGTCGGCTGGCTTGTAGAACGGGATCTTGGGCAGCTCGCTGTCGGGAATGGGGATGTTGAAGCGATCGCGCATGTAGCGGATGTCATCGTCCGTGAGTTTTTTGGTCTGGTGAACCGTGTTCTTGCCTTCGCCCGCCTTGCCCATGCCAAAGCCTTTGACGGTTTTCATGAGCAGCACCGTGGGTTGGCCTTTGTGGTTCACGGCCTCGTGATAGGCCGCGTAGACCTTTTGCGGGTCATGACCACCACGGCGCAGGTTCCAGATGTCGTCGTCGCTCATGTGCGCGACCAGCTCCAGGGCCTTGGGATCACGGCCAAAGAAATGCTTGCGAACGTAGGCACCGTCGTTGGCCTTGAAGGCCTGGAAGTCGCCGTCCAGCGTTTCCATCATGATGCGACGCAGGGCACCATCCTTGTCGCGTGCCAGCAAGGGATCCCAGTTCGAGCCCCACAAGCATTTGATGACGTTCCAGCCAGCGCCCCGGAATTCGCCTTCGAGCTCCTGGATGATCTTGCCGTTGCCACGCACCGGGCCATCGAGACGCTGCAAGTTGCAGTTGATGACGAAGATGAGGTTGTCCAGGTTTTCACGAGCGGCCAAACCAATGGCGCCCAGACTCTCCACTTCGTCCATTTCGCCGTCACCGCAAAACACCCAGACCTTGCGGTTTTCAGTGTTGGCAATGCCACGGGCGTGCAGGTACTTGAGGAAACGGGCTTGATAGATGGCCATCAACGGTCCAAGCCCCATGGAGACGGTGGGAAATTGCCAGAACTCGGGCATGAGCTTGGGATGGGGGTAGCTCGACAGTCCCTTGCCCTCGACCTCCTGGCGAAAGTGCAACAACTGTTCTTCGGTGAGGCGGCCTTCAAGATAAGCCCTGGCGTACACGCCAGGCGCCACATGCCCCTGGATGTAGATGCAGTCGCCACCGTGGTTGTCGCTCTCGGCGTGCCAAAAGTGGTTGAACCCGGCGCCAAACATGTGCGCCAGCGACGCAAACGATCCAATGTGACCGCCCAGATCGCCCCCGTCCTCAGGGTTGTGGCGATTGGCTTTGACCACCATGGCCATGGCATTCCAGCGCATGTAGGCGCGCAGGCGCTCTTCAATTTCAATGTTGCCAGGGCAATGGGCTTCCTGATGGGGTTCGATGGTGTTGACGTAGCCCGTGGTGGCCGAAAACGGCATGTCGATGCTGTTTTCGCGCGCATGCTCGAGCAGTTGTTCCAGCAGGTAGTGTGCTCGCCCAGCACCTTCTTTTTCAATCACCGCAGACAGCGCGTCCATCCATTCACGCGTTTCCTGGCTGTCCATGTCATTGAGGGCAAAGGTCTTTGGATCGTTTTGGGGGTCGGCCATTCTTGTCTCCTTGATCGACGTTTTGTATTGCCATTGGATCAAACGTGGGCGGATTTTTTCACAGTTCTCCAAAAATTTCAAATACTGGATGTTCATTTCATATATTGAAATTACAAGGCCTCTTTCACAAAAACAACCCTAAACTAAGCTCATGACCCAGACCCATCGAAACGCCCTTTGGGAAGCCACAAAAAATAAGGTGGCCACCTGGTGGCGCCGCCAAACCCCAAGCCGACAAGACCGCTATGCGGTGTTGGCACCGCTGGTGGCGGTGGTCCTGTTCTTGATCACCATGATGGCCAGCCTCACCTACTTCAGGCTAGAGGAAGTGGACAGGGAACGCGAGAGTGTTCGGCGTGACCTGGAGTACGCACAACAGCGCATCCGATTGCGGGTGAGCGAGCGAGAAGAGCGCGTGCTTCAAACCGCACGGCAATTGGGCAGCAAACAAATCAGCCGCCAGGATTTCCTTGAAGACGCAGAAAGCATGGTGGTGGCATTCCCTGAAGTCGTGGCCACCACTTGGGTCAATGCTGCGGGTCAGGTGGTGACCTCCTACGCCTCAGCCAGCCAACCACTGGCCTTGCTCATGAAAACCGGGGAACGGCTGAACAACGCCGAATTGCGCAACACCTTCAATCTGGTCAAAGACCTCAAGCAACCCGTATTCAGCGCCCCATTGCAAAGGCTCAATGGATCCAACGACCTCAATGTGCTGATTTACCTGATGGTGCCCGTCCTGGATCGCAGCCAGTTCATGGGCGCCATCCTGGTGGCCTACAACATCGAGGGCTTGCTGCGCTATGCCGTGCCGCCCGAGATCAATGCCCGTCTGGCCATGTCCATCGTGGACTCGCATGGCAAGCTGCTCGCAGGCCTTCAGTCAGGCCAGCGCTCCAGGCTGTTGTCCTGGTTGCCGTTTGATCAATCGGACAACGACTATCGCATCCCCATTGCGCCGGTGGGCAACAGCCTGTGGCTCAACGCCCAGCCCTATCGCACCACCGATGCGGTGATTGGCAACGGCCTCTTGTGGCTGGTGGCCGTGCTCAGTGCCATGACCACTTGGTTGCTCTATGCCAGTTGGCGACACACGCGCAGGCGGCTCAAGGCGCAGCGTGACTTGGTGGCTGAAACCAATTTCAGGCGCGCCATGGAAAACTCCATGCTCACAGGCATGCGCGCCATGGACCTCAATGGCCGCATCACTTATGTCAACGCGGCTTTTTGCCAGATGACCGGGTGGTCAGAGGAAGAGCTTGTGGGGGCCACCCCGCCCTTTGCCTATTGGCCACCAGAGGATTACGAACAACTGTGGGCACGCATGGCCGATGAGTTGCAAGGCCGATCACTGGCTGGCGGCACTCAAATGCGGGTCCAGCGCAAGGACGGCACCCAATTTGACGCCCGCATGTACTTCTCGCCCCTCATTGACGCCCGAGGTGAACAAACCGGCTGGATGACGTCCATGACCGACATCACCGAGCCCAACAAAATTCGTGATCAGCTCGCTGCATCCCATGCACGCTTCACCACCGTGCTCGAAGCCCTGGATGCCTCAGTGTCCGTGGCACCTTTGGGCAGCACCGACTTGCTGTTTTCCAACAAACTGTTTCGCCAGTGGTTTGGCAATCGCAGTGAAAGCCACTTGGAACTGGTGAAGCAAGCCGGCAGCATCCGCAGCGAGCACAGCGGTTCGGGTGACGACGATTTGGCGGGATTTCCCACCTCGGGGCTCACAGAAACCAGCGCCGAAAACGCCGAGATCTACATGCCCGAACTCAAGAAGTGGCTGGAGGTGCGGTCACGCTACCTCAACTGGGTGGACGGCAGCCTCGCTCAGATGGTCATTGCCACCGACATCACGCCACGCCGCCTGGCCGAACAGCAAGCAGAAAGCCAGGCTGAAAAAGCGCAGTCGGCCAGCCGATTGATCACCATGGGTGAAATGGCCTCGAGCGTGGCCCACGAACTCAATCAACCTCTGACCGCCATCAGCAATTACTGCACGGGTATGGTGAGTCGCATCAAAGCCAAACAAGTTCAGGCCGAAGACCTGATCCCAGCCCTGGAGAAAACCGCTCACCAGGCTCAGCGCGCAGGGCAAGTCATCCATCGCATCCGCAGTTTTGTGCAACGCAGTGAATCCAATCGCCAGTTCACCCCCGTGGCGGTGATGATTGCCGAGATGCTGGAACTCGCCGACATCGAATTGCGCCGCCGCATGGTTCGCATCCACCAGGACATTCAATTTGGTTTGCCTGATCTGTTGGTGGACCGCATCCTGATCGAGCAGGTCCTGATCAACTTGTTGAAAAACGCTGCGGAATCCATCGATGCCGCCAACCGCCAGGCACTGGATCGGCGTGTGCAGCTCAAGGTGCAACTGATCCAGAACGAAGGCACTCCCGTGGTGCAGTTCAGCGTCACCGACACCGGGCGCGGGTTGTCCGACGAAGTCATGGATCGGGTGTTCGAAGCCTTCTTCACCACCAAGCGAGAAGGCATGGGCATTGGCCTGAATTTGTGCCGTACCATCATCGAAGCCCACCAGGGCAGGATGAAAGCCGAGAACCTCTACAATGGTTCAGAGATAACGGGATGCTGCTTTTCTTTTTGGCTACCGGTGGTGTCAGGCCCAGCCGCACCAGCCAGCCAGCCTTCCAAGAGCGCACCCATCATGGAGTCTTGAATGAGTTTGATCCCCAAAAAAGGCACGGTTTACGTTGTCGACGACGATGAAGCAGTCCGTGACTCCCTTCAATGGTTGCTCGAAGGCAAAGACTTTCGTGTCCGCTGCTTTGATTCGGCAGAAACCTTTCTCAACCGCTACGACCCCCGCGAGGTGGCCTGTTTGATCGTGGATGTGCGCATGGGCGGCATGTCGGGCATGGAATTGCAAGACCGCCTCATCGAACACCGCTCCCCCTTGCCCGTGGTCTTCATCACCGGCCATGGCGACGTGCCCATGGCCGTGACCACCATGAAAAAAGGTGCCATGGACTTCATCCAAAAGCCCTTCAAGGAAGAAGAACTCGTGTCCCTGGTCGACCGCATGCTCGAACACGCCAAGGATTCGTTTGCCGAATACCAGCAAGCCGCCAATCGCGATGCCCTCATGTCCAAGCTCACCTCGCGCGAAGCCCAGGTGCTCGAGCGCATCGTGGCCGGACGACTCAACAAGCAAAGTGCTGATGACCTGGGCATCAGCATCAAGACGGTGGAAGCCCACCGGGCCAACATCATGGAAAAACTCAACGCCAACACCGTGGCCGACTTGCTCAAAATTGCGCTTGGCCCTACCGCTGGCAAGCCCTGAGTGCCCCACCCTGTTCGAAGCGCCCGCTGATGCGGGCGTTTCATTTTGGAGAGAAGCATGTCTGCACAACTGATCAGCGGCGTGGACCTGTCCCGCCAAATACGCCAGCGCATCAAGGAACAAACTGCGCTGCTGCAAGCCCAGGGTGTGACCCCAGGCCTGGCCGTCATCCTGGTGGGCGAAGATCCAGCAAGCCAGGTCTATGTGCGCAACAAAGTGAAGGCCTGTGAAGAGGTGGGGTTTCACTCCCGACTGGAGCGTCACCCTGCCCAACTGAGCGAGGCCGAATTGCTCGAGCGGGTTGCAGCGCTCAATGCCGACCCAGGCATCCATGGCATCCTGGTCCAACTGCCCTTGCCTGCTCACCTCAACGCCCAGCGGGTGATCGAGGCGATTTCTCCCGACAAGGATGTGGATGGCTTTCATGTCTCCAGCGCCGGCGCCCTCATGACTGGGCTGCCCGGCTTTTGGCCCTGCACCCCGCATGGCTGCATGAAGATGCTCGAGTCGATTGGCTACAAGCTGCGTGGACGGCATGCGGTGGTGATTGGCCGCAGCAACATCGTGGGTAAACCCATGGCCATGATGCTGCTCCAGCAAGATGCCACCGTGACCCTGTGTCACAGCGCCACGCAGGATTTGGCCTCGCATGTGCGCCAAGCCGATGTGGTGGTGAGCGCTGTGGGGCGGCGCAATGTGGTGACCGCCGACATGGTCAAACCTGGCGCGGTGGTCATCGATGTGGGCATGAACCGGGACGATCAGGGCAAGCTGTGCGGCGATGTGGACTTTGAAGGCGTTCGCCAGGTGGCTTCCTACATCACCCCTGTTCCAGGTGGGGTTGGCCCCATGACCATTACCATGTTGCTCGACAACACCTTGCAAGCTGCCCAGCGCAGCCTGACCTGAACAGCCCCTTCGACCTCAACGCGACCCATACCCCCCACCATGGACAACCCTTTGCTGATGCCTTCTGCGCTGCCCCGCTTTGATGCGGTCAAGCCCGAGCATGTTCAACCCGCCATTGAGACCTTGATCAAACAGGCCGATGCCGCCCTGACCCAGGTCACCGATGAAGCCTTCCCAGCCGACTGGCTGGCACTCTCGACTTGCCTGGACGTGGCCACCGAGCGCCTCTCGCGCGCCTGGGGCATGGTGGGACACCTGCACGCCGTGGTGGACACCCCTGCGCTGCGCGAGGCCTACACCCAATGCCTGCCCCTAGTGACCGACTTCTGGACCCGCCTGGGCAGCGATGAACGGCTTTATGCCAAGTACAAGGCCATGGACCCCAAGCGACTCAACCCCGAGCAAGCCCGCGCCTTGCAATTGGCGTTGAAAAACTTTGTGCTCTCTGGCGCTGAGCTGCAAGGCCAGTCCAAAGCGCGGTTTGCACAGATCCAGGAGCGCCTCGCGGCGCTGAGCCAGCAGTTCAGCGAGCATGTGCTCGATGCCACCGACCAATGGGGTCTGCTGGTTCAAGCCCAGGAACTCGACGGGGTCCCCCAAGAGGTGTTGCTGGCCACGGCCCAGGCTGCCCAGGCGCGGCAACTGCAAGGCCACTGGCTCAGCCTCAAGATGCCCGTCTATTTGCCCGTGATGCAAACAGCGACTTCTTCGGCCTTGCGTGAGCGGCTCTACCGCGCCCATGTGACGCGAGCCTCGGAGCAGTCTGAATTGGAGCAACGCGACAAACTGGACAACAGCCCCGTCATCCGCGACATCCTCGCCTTGCGCCAGGAAGAAGCGCAACTGCTGGGCTACGCCAACCACGCCGAGGTGTCGCTGGCCACCAAAATGGCACCTTCTCCTGACGAGGTGCTGCGCTTTTTGCGTGAGCTTGCCCAGCGCGCAAGGCCTTATGCCCAGCGGGATGTGGCGCAGATGCGTGCCTTTGCGGCGGAGCACCTGGGCCTTGCCCATCCCCAGCCCTGGGACTGGACCTTCATCGCTGAGCGCTTGAAGGAACACCGCTATGCCTTCAGCGAGCAAGAGGTCAAGCGCTATTTCACTGCGCCCAAAGTGCTCGCTGGCCTATTTGCCATCGTTGAAAACCTCTTTGAGGTGCACATCACCGAGGACGTCGCCCCCACCTGGCATGCTTGTGTGAAGTTCTTCCGCATCGAGCGGCACGGACAACTGGTGGGGCATTTCTACCTGGACCCCATCGCCCGCGAAGGCAAGCGCGCTGGGGCATGGATGGACGATGTGCGTGCACGCTGGCTGCGCCCGGATGACCGCGCACTGCAAACACCCATCGCTCACCTGGTGTGCAACTTCTCAGACGGCGTGGCTGGTCAACCGCCGTTGTTGACCCATGACGATGTGATCACCCTCTTTCACGAATGTGGCCACGGCCTGCACCACCTGCTCACCCAAGTCAATGAACGCGATGTCTCGGGCATCAGCGGCGTGGAATGGGATGCGGTGGAGCTGCCCAGCCAGTTCATGGAGAACTTCTGCTGGGAATGGCCCGTCATTGAATCCATGACGGCCCATGTCGAGACAGGCGCTCCCCTGCCCCGCGCCCTGTTCGAGCGCATGCTGGCGGCCAAGCATTTCCAAAGTGGCTTGCAAACCTTGAGGCAGGTCGAATTTGCGCTGTTTGACATGATGATCCACACCCACGCCCAGCAAGCCAGTGCAGATGTCATGGCCGTCTACAACGCTGTGCGTGAAGAAGTGGCGGTGTTGCCCACCACGCCCTACAACCGCATGCCCCACTCGTTTGGCCATGTGTTTGCAGGTGGCTACGCAGCGGGTTACTACAGCTACAAGTGGGCTGAGGTCTTGTCAGCCGATGCCTATGCGGCTTTCGAGGAAACCCAAGGTGAAGCCAGCCAGCATTCACCCGCCACTGGCCGGCGCTTTCGAGAAACCATCCTCGAAGTGGGCGGCTCCAAGCCCGCCATGGACAATTTTGTGGCCTTCAGAGGACGCAAGCCCAGCATGGAAGCCCTGTTGCGCCACAACGGGATGAGCGAGGCCCTTCAGTAGCGCAGGGTTTGCACACCCGTGGGTGTGCCCATGAGGCAGACCTGTGCCTTCTGATGGGCGAACACGCCCACCGTGACCACGCCTGGCCACTGGCTCACCTGGTCTTCAAACTCCACCGGATGGGTGATGCGCAAACCCTTGACGTCGAGGATGTGTTGACCGTTGTCGGTCTTGAGGGGCTGAGCATCTTTGAGTCGAAGCGCAGCCTCTCCGCCCAGCTGGGCAAAGCGGCGAATCAGCATGGGCGCTGCCATGGGGATGACTTCCACCGGCAAGGGAAATTGGCCCAGCACCTCAACGCGCTTGCTGGCGTCCACGATGCAGACAAACTCACGCGCCATGGCTGCCACGATTTTTTCGCGGGTGAGCGCTGCGCCACCGCCTTTGATCATGTGCCCCATGGGATCGATTTCATCTGCCCCGTCGATGTAGACGGCCAACGACTCGACCTCCTGAGTCTCGAAGACCGGGATGCCCAGAGCGCGCATGCGCTCGGTGGAGGCCACCGAGCTGGAGACCGCACCTCGAATGGGAATGCCACTTTGACCCAGGGCATCGATGAACAGGTTGACCGTTGAACCCGTGCCCACGCCAATCCACGCATGGGGGGGAACATGGGCAAGTGCCGCCTGGGCCACCATGGCTTTGAGCTCGTCTTGGGTCGGTGTGGGCGCGTTCATGAGGGACAATCCTTTTCATCTGGTCAACCCTCATTATCCTGCCGCATCACCATGCCCTCTTTATATGACATCGCCCGCTGCGGCCTGTTTTCCCTCGACCCCGAGGCAGCCCATGACCTGACCCTGGGTGCCTTGCAGCGCTTTCAAAACACGCCCCTTCAAGCCTTGTATGCCCAGCCCCTGGTCCATGACCCGGTGGACATCGCCGGACTGCGCTTTCCCAACCGCGTGGGGCTGGCCGCAGGGCTGGACAAGAATGCAGCCTGCATCGATGCCTTTGCTGCCATGGGATTTGGCTTTGTGGAGGTGGGCACGGTGACGCCGCTGGCTCAGCCCGGCAACCCCAAACCCCGCATGTTCCGCCTCGCCGAGCACAAAGCCTTGATCAACCGCCTGGGCTTTAACAACCTGGGGCTGGCGCAATTCATCGCCAACGTCCAACGCAGCCGGGTGAGGAGCCGGCCTGAATCCAAGATGATCTTGGGATTGAACATTGGCAAGAATGCCGCCACCCCCATCGAGCTCGCGCTCGACGACTACCTGTTGGGCCTGGAGGGTGTGTTCCCCTACGCCGACTACGTGACCATCAACATCTCCAGCCCGAACACCAAAAACCTGCGCAGCCTGCAATCCGACGAAGCCTTGAATCAGTTGTTGTTGGCGCTGGATGAGCGCCGACATGCCCTGCAGGAGCGTCACCATCGCCAAGTGCCTCTCTTTCTGAAAATTGCGCCCGATCTGGATGAGGAAGGGATTGCGGTCATTGCCCACAGCCTCAAAGCCCGTGTCCAGAGCCAGAGCACGGGGCGCTGGGGACTGATTGCCACCAACACCACGGTGGCACGCGATGCAGTCGCAGGGCACACCCACGCCAGCGAAACCGGTGGTTTATCGGGGCAGCCTGTGCTGGCGGCCAGCAACCGCGTGATCCAGGCCATGCGACAGGCCCTGGGCACCGACTTCCCCATCATGGGCGTGGGGGGTGTGCTCAGTGGCGCGGATGCGATCAGCAAGCGCGCAGCCGGGGCTGATCTGGTGCAAATCTATACCGGCCTGATTTACAAGGGTCCGCCGTTGGTGCGAGAGGTGGCACAAGCCCTGGCTCAAGCCAGTCGGTGAGGCGCATCGACCCCAAACAAGGACTTGGACACGGCCTCTGCGATGGCCAGGCTGCTGGTGAGGCCAGGTGACTCAATGCCAAAGAGCTGCACCAGGCCTTTGACCCCGTGCTCAGCCGGACCCTGGAGCATGAAGTCGGCCGCTGCCTGACCTGGTCCACTGATCTTGGGGCGCATGCCCGCATACGCAGGTTGCAATGCCTGGTCAGGCAGTCCTGGCCAATAGTCACGGATGGCCGCTTCAAAGGCCGACAGCCGCGCTGGGTTGACTTGCAAGTCAGTGGGCGAATCCACCCACTCCACATCAGGGCCAAATTTCGCCTGCCCGCCCATGTCCAGTGTGAGGTGAACGCCCAGCCCTGCCGATTCGGGAACGGGATACACCAGGTGCTGGAACGGTGACTTGCAGGTCAAGGCAAAGTAATTGCCCTTGGCAAAGTGCATGGGGGGTGCCAGCTCGCGCGGATACATGGACATGGACAAGGCCAGCTGTGGGGCGCACAAACCCGAGGCATTCACCAGGTATTGGGTTTGCAGCAGGGTGCCATCGCTCAATTGGAGTTCGAGTGCATCCCCAGCGGCCGTGACGCGCTCCAAGGCGGTGTGAAACACCACCAAGCCGCCCTGATGTTCGAAGTCGGCTTGCAGGCTGAGCATGTAGGCATGGCTGTCCAAAATGCCGGTGCTCGGTGACCACAAGGCGGCACAGGCCCTGAGTTCAGGCTGGTGACGAGCCACCTCGGCGGCATGCCACCACTGCAAATCCATCACACCATTGGCCAAGGCTTTGCGCTGCAACTCATGCAAGACAGCTTGCTGTGCGGGCTGGGTGGCCACGATCAGTTTGCCGCAGCGTCGATGCGGCACATGGCGAGCCGCCAGGTACGCATACAACAATTCCCGACCACGCACACACCACTTGGCCTTGTTGGAACCCTGGGGGTAATACATGCCCGCATGGATGACCTCGCTGTTGCGCGAGCTGGTTTGGGTGCCAATGGCCTCACACTGCTCGAGGATCAACCACTGACCATGGCGTTCGGGATCCGTGAGTGCAAGGTGTCGGGCGACCGCAAGACCCACCACCCCCGCGCCAATCACCACACCCCGAACCGCATCCATTCAGTGTTGACCTCGCGTGGGTGGGTGGGCTGGCACAGTCAAGGCAGGCCTCAACGTCTGGCCGTGGATTTGGCGGCCTTTTTGTTGGCCGTTTTGCGGACTGTTTTGCTAGAGGCTTTGGCCGTTTTGGGTTGGCTGATGGTGGTCGTGCGCTGGGTCTGCATGTGGTCTTGCACCACAGAAGAAGCCCCTTGCAAGGCCTGCTGAATGGTTTCCATGGCTCGAGTGCCGGTGTCCACAGCGGCCTTGAAGGCGTTGAACATGGACTCACCACCTTTGGCATCTGATGGACTGGATGTGGCCAGCCACTGCTGGAACTGCGCCTGCCCCTGAGCGATTTGAGCCTGGGCCTGATGCCCCAGGTCGCCACCCAAGGACTGAGCCATGTGCGCAAGTTCTTGCTGGTAGGCCATGATTTTTTGCGTCATGGGCGCGAGCAGACTGGTTTGCAAAGCCAGCAACTCTTGCGAGTCTTTGACGGTGAGGGAATCCAGGCTGAGTTGATGCGCATCGGCCAGGACCGTCTTGGTCAGGCTCAGGTTCAACTCCATGAGTTGCTCCATGCCGGTGAACGCTTGGCGGGTCATGCCCACCAGGGCTTGGACATTGGCCTTGTGCGCGGCCATCATTTGTTCGGGTGTGAGGTTCATGGCATAGAGGAGCGTTTTCGATGCCCGAAGTTTAGTCCAAGGCCTCTGGAGAAGCCTGTGTGAATCTCAGGCGAATCCCCAGGAACAAGGCCTCAGTCCGCAACCGTCATCAGGGTTTTTCTCGACTGTGGTTCCAGTGGTCCTGCCAGTTCTGACGGTACTCCGTAGCCAGGGGAACGGAGCGAAGAATCAACACGTTTTCGGCATTGCGGGTTTGGGCTGAGTTGGTGAAGTTGAAGCTGCCTGTGATGAGCACCTCCTGATCAATCACCATGACCTTGTTGTGCGCGATGGCGTGCTTGCCATCCCACCGGTAGGGAATGCGCTCTCGATCCAGGATCTCCACCACATAGCGGTTGGTTTTTTCACTCTTGGCATCCATGATCACCTGGACCTTGACGCCGCGTTTTTGCGCCTGGACCAAGGCCTGGGCAATGGCGTTGTGGGTGAACCCGTAGGCCTGGACCAGCAACTCTTTCTGGCTGGCATTGATTTGCTCAATGATGGCCTTGGCGGCGTTATCGGGTGGACTGAAATATGCACCAATGATTTGCGCCTGCGTCGAGGTCGCGTCTTTGGCCAGGACAGGCATGTGCCAGCTGGACACAGCCAAGGCACACACCAGGACAGAACGAAGAATGAAATGAGTCATCAACTCATCTTACTCAAGGCAAAATGACCCCATGAACGAAAGCCTCATGCCCCCGCCCGAGCTCATGGCGCAAGCCCTGGAGCAACATCCTGACTACCGCATCCTGCGTCGCTTGCAGCACCGTGCTGGACATTGGCTTGACACACAGTCAGGTCGACGCTGTGTGGGCGTTGTGCTCGACACCGAGACCACTGGCATGTCCCTGGAAGACGACCGTGTGATCGAACTGGGCATGATCCGTTTTGAATTCGATCCACAAACGGGTCACATCTTGAGTGTGGGGCAAGTGTTCGATGAACTGGAAGATCCAGGCTTTGCCATCCCACCCGCTTCCACGGCGGTTCACCACATCACAGACGACATGGTCCAAGGGCTTCGCATCGATGACAACCAAGTCCACGCCTTTCTTCGGGATGTCGAGGTGGTGATTGCGCACAACGCTGGCTTTGATCGTCCCTTTGTCGAAGCCCGTTGGCCAGTATTTGAAACCCTGCGATGGGCTTGCACCCTCAAAGACATCGATTGGCGGCAAGAGGGCTTTGGCTCGGCCAAGCTCGAATACCTTCTGGCGTCTCAAGGTCTGTTTTATGAAGCCCATCGCGCGCAATCCGATTGCTGGGCCTTGATTCAGTTGCTGGACTTTGTGTTGCCCGAGTGCCAGCAACGTGCTTTGCTTGCCTTGCTCGAGGGCCTCAACCGGCCTCGCTGGCGGCTCTTCGCGACCCAGGCACCGTTTGATCAAAAAGATGCCCTCAAAGCCCGCAATTACCGATGGAACCCCGATGTGCGCAGCTGGTGGCGCGACATGTCTTCACAAGAGGAACTCGACAGCGAGTTGAGCTGGCTTGCGCGACATGTATTTGGAGGTCGCAAAGCCCAGGTCTTGGTGGAGGAGCAAGGTCCCACACATCGCTACTCCAAACGCGAGGGTCACAAGCAGATGGTGCCGCTGCCCAGTGCGCCAGTCTGAATGCTGCACTGCATTTGGGCAAAAAAAACCACACCCTCATAAAAGGGGTGTGGTTGCGTTGAGGCGCTGAGCGGGAATCAGCCCAGACGGGGCATGCTGCCAGGTGTTTTGGTTTGCTTCATCTCGCCTTCGAACTCACCGCCGCGGTCGATCTGGATCTGGCTGTAATCCAGCTTGCCAGACACACGGCCCGTGGAGCGGATGTAGAGGTGCTCGCTGCACTCGATGGACTGATGCAGGCCGCCTTCGACTTCGATGGAACGAGCCTTGATCACTCCCGTGATGGTTCCTGAGCTGCCCACATAGATTTCGTCAGCTGTCAGGTCACCATCGACCGTACCGTACACGGTGGCTTTATTGGGAACTGACAAAGAGCCCTTGAACACCACACCTTGACCAATGATGAGGTTGTTGGATGACTCAGGATTCGTGGCCATGAAAAGTCCTTATGAAAACCAATGGTTGATTTACGGCGCATCATACCCGCTGAAAGCGGAAATTCATCTAAAGATTGGAAAAGTCGTTGTTTTCAGTCACTTGCAACATGATCTTGCCAATGTGAAGCGAGGACTCCATCAAGGCATGGGCCTCAACCACCTCTTTTAGTGCAAAAGTAGCATGGATGTGCGGCAATGCTTGCCCACTTTCCAGCAAAGGCCAGACCTCCTGGCGAAGGGACTTCGCGATGGCGGCTTTGTCAGTTGCAGTGCGGGGTCTGAGGGTGGAGCCCGTGAAGGTCAGGCGACGCGTCATCAAGCTGGACCAATCCACCTCGGCCTTGGGACCTTGGAGAAAGGCAATTTGAACCAGGCGGCCTTCGAGCGCCAGCGAGGCCAGGTTGCGCTGAAGGTAAGGTCCACCCACCATGTCCAGGATCAGGTTCACACCTTGCCCCTGGGTGATGGATTTGACTTCCTCCACAAAGTCCTGGGTGCGATAGACGATGGCATGGTCTGCGCCATGCGAGAGACAAGCCTGAGCCTTGGTCGAATCGCCCACGGTGCAAATCACCTTTGCGCCCCGCGCATGCGCGAGCTGAATGGCCGTCAGACCGATGCCAGAAGAACCGCCGTGCACCAGGATCCATTCATGGGGCTGAAGTCGGCCGCGCTCAAAGACATTGGTCCAGACCGTGAAATAGTTTTCGGGCAAGGCCGCAGCCTGCAACAAGCTCAAGCCCTTGGGCACAGGCAGCACTTGTCCATGAGGGATCGCCACGTATTCGGCATAGGCGCCACCGTTTGCCAATCCACAGACCCGATCACCCGCTCGCCATGAAGTGACCTTGGTGCCCACCGCCACCACCTCGCCAGCGACCTCCAGGCCCAGATACGGTGAAGCGCCAGGTGGGGGTGGGTAGCGCCCGGAGCGCTGCAAACAATCGGGGCGATTCACACCGGCGTAAGCCACGCGAATCAGGACCTCGTCCTCCTTGGGCTCTGGCACTGGCACAGTGCCCACATGCATGCACGTCGGCGGACCTCCGGCATCGTGAAGGACAACACGCATGGAAGTGGGCAGGGGCTGTGTCATGGGGATGAAACCTTTTGGAAAGCGCTGGTGAATGCAGGGTGTATCCCAGTTTAATCAAACCCGTCGAGCCCCCAGCGTGGTGCGAGCTGGTGCACCCAATTGGTGAAGCCAGCACCGAATCAGGACAAAACACCCCTCAAGACCTGGCACAGGGTTTGCCATAACCCAGTAGGCAGTTTTCGCCTCACCTCACAGGAGTACACAACATGCAGTCTCGTCGTCATCACCTCAAATCACTGGTGCTTGCCTCCATGGTGGCCACTGGCACCATGACCATGAGTGGCGCAGCCCTCGCCGCTGACACCATCAAAGTGGGCATTCTTCACTCACTCTCGGGCACCATGGCCATTTCTGAATCTGTGTTGAAAGACACAGCCCTCATGGCGATTGAGGAAATCAACAAATCCGGCGGCGTGCTGGGTAAGAAGCTCGAGCCTGTGGTGGTGGACCCCGCCTCAAACTGGCCCTTGTTCGCCGAGAAAACCCGCCAACTGATCACGCAAGACAAAGTGGCTGTGATTTTTGGTTGCTGGACTTCAGTCAGCCGCAAATCGGTTCTGCCCGTGGTGGAAGAACTCAACGGCTTGCTGTTCTACCCCGTTCAGTACGAAGGCGAGGAACTCTCCAAAAACGTCTTCTACACGGGTGCTGCCCCCAACCAACAGGCCATCCCTGCGGTGGACTACCTGATGGGCAAAGATGGCGGCTCAGCCAAGCGCTGGGTGTTGCTAGGCACCGACTATGTCTACCCCAGGACCACCAACAAAATCCTTCGCGCCTACCTCAAGAGCAAGGGCGTGAAAGAGTCAGACATCATGGAGACCTATACCCCGTTTGGTCACTCCGACTATCAAACCATTGTGGCCGACATCAAGAAGTTCTCCCAAGGCGGCAAGACGGCCGTGGTGTCCACCATCAATGGTGACTCCAATGTGCCCTTCTACAAGGAATTGGGCAATGCTGGCATCAAGGCCAAAGACATTCCTGTGATGGCCTTCTCGGTGGGCGAGGAAGAGTTGCGCGGCGTGAACACCAAGCCTTTGGTCGGTCATCTGGCTGCATGGAATTACTTCATGAGCATCAAGAACCCCACCAACACGGCCTTCATCAAGTCCTGGAGCGACTACGCCAAGGCCAAAGGCATTGCGGGTCACAAAGACAAGCCGCTGACCAACGATCCCATGGAGGCCACCTACATCGGCATTCACATGTGGAAACAGGCCGCAGAAAAAGCCAAATCAGTGGAAGTGGACAAGGTGATCGCAGCCATGGGCGGCCAAACCTTCACCGCGCCCAGCGGCATCACGTCCAAGATGGACCCCAACAACCATCACCTGCACAAGTCGGTCTTCATTGGCGAGATCAAGGCCGATGGTCAATTCCAAGTGGTGTGGAAAACGCCCGGTCCTGTGAAGGCGCAGCCCTGGAGCCCCTTCATCCCTGGCAACGCAGGCAAGCCTGACGCGCCTGCTGGCAAGAGCTGATCCGAGTAAGCCAGGCCATGCGGCCTGGCTCTCCTCCTCTTTCCACCCTCACCTTTGTGTTGCATGAAACGCCTTCTCACCCTCTTGTCTTTGCTTTGCCTCAGCCACTTCGCCTGGGCTTGGAACGCCGATCAACTCTTGCCCCTGGTCAAAGGGGACGTTGACGATCGTGTTCACGCCTTGCAAGCCAACATGGTCGAGCCCAACCCGCGTTTGAGGGCGTTTCTCCAGGCTCTGTTGGACGATGAAATCCGCTACACCGACCAAGGCGTTTGGCGTGTAGGTCCTGATCAAACCGTCAATGCCGTGACAGGCGCACCCGAGGCCCTGCCCGATGCAGCGCTTGAGGTGGTCAACAACAACCGCATGCGCAGCGAAATCGAATCCGCGCTGGCCGCCCTCAACTTGTTCAATCCCGATGCCAACGAGCGACTCAAGTCGGTCCAGGCCCTGATCCAGGACCCTGACCCCTCGCGTACCCAGGTGCTGATGCTGGCTCGGCAGAAAGAATCCCTCCCCGATTTGCAGCGTTGGATGGACATTGCCCTGGCCAGCATCCAACTCAACGATGAACGCCCCAGTACCCGCATCCAGGCCGCGCGCACCCTGGGCGAATGGTCCCAGGCGACTTCGGTCACCATGCTCAAACAACGCCTGAGTCTGGAAACCGATCCCGCCGTCAAAGCTGAAATCGATCGCGCCTTGAGCCTCATCTCAGCCCAATTGCAATGGGGCGAGCGGCTGGGGGTGCTCTTCACCGGCCTGAGTCAGGGTTCTATCCTGTTGCTCATCGCCATGGGCTTGGCCATCACCTACGGCCTCATGGGCATCATCAACATGGCCCATGGTGAGCTCATGCTCATCGGTGCATATGCCACCTATGTCACGCAATCCATCTTTGCGGCCTGGTTCCCCGAAGCCATCAACTGGTATTTGCCAGCGGCTTTGCCCTTGGCATTCCTGGCCGCCGCCGTCACGGGATCTGTCCTGGAATATGCCGTGCTCAGGCATTTGTATGGCCGTCCACTTGAAACCTTGTTGGCAACCTGGGGCATCAGCCTCATCCTGATCCAGGCCATGCGCTCCATCTTTGGTGCGCAAAACGTGGCCATCACCAACCCAAGCTGGATGAGCGGCTCGGTGACCCTCATGGGCACCCTCACCGTACCCTGGAACCGGCTGATCATTCTGGGTTTTGCCCTGCTGGTGCTGTTGGGCTTGTCGGCCTTGATCGCCAAAACCCGGCTGGGCCTGTTTGTGCGCGGTGTGACGCAAAACCGCCCCATCGCGGCCTGCATGGGCGTCAACACTCGCCGCATCGACAACATGGCTTTTGCCCTGGGCTCTGGCATCGCAGGCCTGGCGGGCTGCGCACTCAGCCAGATTGGCAACGTCGGTCCTGAAATGGGACAGGGCTACATCGTGGATTCATTCATGGTGGTGGTGCTCGGCGGCGTGGGACAACTCGCAGGAACGGTTTACGCCGCCCTGGGTTTAGGCCTGGCCTCGAAATGGATCGAGGGCTATTCAGGGGCTGTGCTGGCCAAGGTCTGCGTTCTGCTGATCGTCATCGCCTTCATACAAAAACGACCACAAGGTTTGTTTGCCCTCAAGGGCCGCAGCCTGGAGAACTGATCGTGTCACGCACTTCCACCCCTTTGCATTGGCTTTCTCTGGGCCTGCTGGTCCTGTTGTTCGGGCTGGCCGCTTCCAACGAATGGCTGCCCGAAACCCATTGGCTGCACGTGAGCGATTTCTGGATCAACCTCATGGGCAAGATCGCCTGCTACGCCTTGTGTGCCCTGGCGCTAGACCTCATTTGGGGATTTGCTGGCGTGCTGTCCCTCGGGCATGGGCTGTTTTTTGCCTTGGGAGGGTATGTGATGGGCATGCACCTGATGCGTCAGATTGGACGCGATGGCGTGTACCAATCCGATTTGCCTGACTTCATGGTTTTTCTGGATTGGAAAACCCTGCCCTGGCATTGGACCTTGAGCGACAGTTTTGGCGCGACGCTGCTGCTGGTCGTGCTGGTCCCTGGCGTACTGGCGCTGGTGTTTGGCTTCTTTGCCTTTCGCTCGCGCATCAAAGGGGTGTATTTCTCCATCATCACCCAGGCTCTGACCTATGCCGCCATGCTGCTGTTTTTCCGCAATGAGATGGGCTTTGGTGGCAACAATGGCTTCACCGATTTCAAGCGATTGCTGGACCTGCCCATTGCGACCTCAGGCATGCGCAACAGTTTGTTCCTCCTGAGCGGCTGCACACTCTTTGCGGCCTGGCTGGGCACGCGCTGGCTCATGCAAACCAAATACGGGCGCGTGCTGCAAGCCATTCGCGATGCAGAAAGCCGCACCTTGTTCCTCGGCTACGCCACCCTGGGCTACA
>JACCEA010157543.1_pt1 | contig 31977 bp, 62 predicted proteins | sample 7449851 | NCBI WGS metagenome assembly JACCEA01 (sample SAMN15323453, study PRJNA562643) | freshwater metagenome | isolation source: river surface water | place: USA:Blue River Watershed | collected 2017-08-18
AAAATTATAGGGTTGTAGTGGAATTGGCTAACACATCGCACTGTCACTGCGAAGATTGCGGGATCGTACCCCGTCAGCCCTGCCAGAATATAGTAAGTTGTTAGTGTTTAGGATGAACATTTACTCATAATTGAGTATAAAAGCCAAGAAGATTGAGATTTTTTCTCTCTTTAATCTTAATGCAAATGATGGTAAAGTTGCAAAGTTCTTTTTTGAGTATATTTTTAATTTTATGTCCTCCTATAAGAAAAGAAGCCTATTGCTGTGGGCTTCTTTTGTTTGTTTTAAATTAAAAAAGCAACTAAAATGTTGCTCTTTTTTTTATCTATCTAAATTTGCTTCAAAATCTTTTAATTTTAGTATTAGATCTTTTTTAATTGTTTATTTAATGATTTTTTCCATGCCAACTAGGATTAACATAATAATCAATTAATAATCCAATAATTGTATATTTACTCAGATTATATCCTTAAATAATTTTATATTTAATATTGTTGTTTAAGAAGTCATCAAAATAATCATAGCTAATTACATTATTTTGATCTTCTAATATAACAACTTTCTTAGATTTTTCTGCTTTAATTAATTCTTTATCAATATTATCAAAAAAACTATATCCTAGCTTATCTGCATAAAGTTTTTCAGCCTTTCTAACATTAAGAACATCAATAATTTTATAAACAATTGGCATTCTACTGGCTTCATATTTAACTTCAATAGTAGCCCCAGGAACTATTGTGTATTTCATTCTTTCCATGTTTAAATAATGTTCAATTAGTTCAAAACTTTCTAATGCTTTTATTTTTTTAGCTTCCATTGTCTTTCCTTTTTAAGTTTAAATAATAGATTTAATAAAATCAATTAACAATTTATCTTCAATATTGAAAATAGCATAACTGGAACTAAAACCAATTGAGAAGTGATTTTTGTTTTTATTATATCGCCAGTTTTTATTGGTTAATTTATGTTTTTGTAAAAAAGAATAATATTGTTTAGTAACATCAATATTTCCAAAACTTACTTTATAAAAAGCAGTGTATTCAGGTATTTTTTCATCAATAATCAAACTGACAGTTTCATTGTTTACAATAACTTCAATTTTTGTATTACTATTAACATACCTTTGAATCTTAATCATGATAATTCCTTTTAATTTCAATAAGTTATTATACCATAACCATGTTAATTTGTCAACAAAAAAGCCCCTTATGGGGCTTAATAATTATCTTTCGCAGAGTTTATAAATATCTTGATAAGTTGGATGAGTATCAAAATTTAATTTTTTAATACTAAAATTATTGTCATCTCCACCATTTTCTAAGAAAAATGCAGAAGAAATATCAGAAAATCTAACGCTTCCAAATTCAGAAAATTGATTATCATTTAAATTTGCAAAGCAATTACATACTCCATTTTTAAAACCATAAATAAACCAGATATGTTTAGTATATTTTTCTTCAATAATTAATGCTATTTTGATATTATCTGGGTCTTGTGTAGATAATTGAGCTAGAATGTTTAATTTTATATCAGAACCATTATGTGCTGCTTTTTTTATTAATTTAAAAGATTTGATTTCATTATGTTCTTCTCGAACCAGATTTTCTTTTTGCTCTAGTTTAGTATAATCTTGCTCTAGAATAAAATCTTTTAACCAAGCATCATTAGTTGCTTCAAGGTACATTTGTGGAACTTCATATAAATTAACATCAGATTTGATTAAAACCAGTAAATTATCTTCAAGCAACCACTGAACAAACATATTAGGGGCATATGCTAGAATTTTAGCAATTTTTACTCCACCTTTTCTAATGTAATGTTTTGTTTGCAAGAATTTATTATCACTTTGCAAATTTTTTATAAATTCATTAGCTTGTTTTTCAGTGCATGTTTTTGATTGAACTGATAATAACATTTTTATTTCCTTTTAATTTTCAATAATATATTATAACATAAAATATACACATTGTCAAATATGTATATTTTATTGAAGTAGAATAAAACTATTATTTTATATTATAAATTGTTTGTAATTGAAGTGAGATAAAGGATAAATTTTTTAGGTCTAAATCATCAATTGTTAGATAAGTCATAATATTTTGACATGCTGTATAAATAGCAACCAAAATTTGATTTTTATCAAAATGTAACCCAAGTATTTTAGAATTATAGGTTTTTGATAGGGTTTGACTTTCATTAAATAAAATATAAGGAATATTTTTATTTTTCACAAAAGAAGATATCATATCTTTAAGTGCTAAAATTTTTATATCATTTTCAGGGTCTAATGGTTTTTGAGATTGATCCAAATTTGTTAATCTAATAATCATTTTATATTCTTCACTGATTAAATATTGAATTTCTTTATAATTTAAATCATTTATTTTACAATTTTTCAATAGTTTATTAGCAATATCATTATTTAAATAATTTGTTGCCATTAATTCTTCAACACAAGGTTCTTGATTAAAAAAATGAACTGATTCTAATTCTTGATTAGCATTAACATCCAAATTTTTATTAAAAATTTCTAATATATACATTTAAAAACTCCTTATTTATTTAAAGCATGATTAGCTTCATTAATAATACCATCATAAAGATCATTAAAGGCTAATAATTGAGCGCTATATGTTGGAAAAGATTTTGGTTTTGTTATTCTGACAGAACTAGAATATTTTTTGCCATTGAAATTAAATGATACGCCATAACCTTTGTGGTGGTCTATTTTATAAATTTCAATATCTTTTTTATTAATACCTAATAAATCAATCAATTTAGGAACAATAAAGCCAGATAATTGATTTATAGGTAAAATAAAATACTCCCATTCTGCCCAAATGACTGGTAATGCTTTAATACATGTTGATAATTTTTGATTTAATAGTTTTTTATCTTCTTGTGACAGAATATATAGTTTTGTCATTTTTTTCTACCTTAATAATTAATTTATATAGATATTATACCATACTATCAAACATTCTGTCAAGTAAAAGCAATTAACTTATTGATTACATTTAAAATTCTGTTTGAAAAATACTACTAGAATAACGATTATGAATATATTTTAATGGTTCTTTTAATTTTAAAAACTCTTCATATTCATTTTTAGCATTTTCTAAAGAAATGTTTTTAAAGCATGATATTTGATCATAAAATTCAAAATTACATTCTTTTATAATTTTTTTAATTTGTTTATTTTGCTGATTAAAATCTCCCGCTGCAATAAGAAAGCTAATGCTTTTTTGTTTATTAACATTACCAACCAAACATCTGCTCTCACAATTAAAAAGAGGATTTAACACAACATCCATATTAATGATAAATGTAAATGATTGAAGAGTGTTATCCATTAAAATATATCCTTAATAATTAATTTATATAGATATTATAACATATCTTCTACACTTTGTCAAATCAAAAACTAAATGGATTAATTTAATTTAAATAAAAAACCTCCTCCAAAAAGAGAAGGTTATGATAATTATTTATTATCATCAATTTCATTAATAAAATATAAGAGCATTATATCTTGAATTAAATTAAATTTTTCTAATGCAACATAAAGATCAAATTCTGCTGGTGTATTACTTGAGACAATTTCAGAATTACTATTATTTTCATGAAATTGATTTGCATCATTTAAAATTTCATCAATAAAATTTTGATCGCTCTCATCTAAAAGTTGTTCTTTTGATATTACATGATTATACATGGCTTTTTTTGCTCTATAGCTTGCCATTGGATCTTTATTAGCCATATCAACAGCTAAAACATCGATTAAGTTTGCAACAATAGAATAAAAATACTCAGCTTCTTTATTAATTAAAAAAATCTGTTGTTTGGTTAAATTATTTTGATTTGGATTACGAATAAAAATTTTTGGAATAAATTCATCAATTTTTAATTGATTTTTTGGTTTTTTATTTAACATTAATTATTTCCTTTTATCAAAAATAAAAAGCCTCATAGAGGTTTAATATAAAAAATTATTATTGTTTTAATTTTAGTAAAATAATGTCTTTTGCCATTTTACCATCATATTGACCTGCATATTTTGCTTTTAACTCTTTCATAATTAATGGCAATGTTTCATGTGAAACAATTAACTTATCAATAATATCTGATAATTCTTGTTCAGTTAATTCTGATTTCAAGAAACTTTTCAAAACTTGAATTTCAAAAAGTAATTCTTCAGATGGTTTTAGATTGTTTGTTTCAGTAGAAGATTTGACCATTTTTTTTATAACTTTTTCAACTTCTTCATCACTAGGTGATTTATTGTCTAATCTTGATAATTCACCTAAAATTAGTGTTAAAATTTTATAAGTAGCATTATTTTTAGTTTTTAATGCTTCAACTCTTTGGTTTTTGATTTCATCTAATAACATATTGTGTTACCTTTCTAAGATTAATTATATTTTTTGTTAAATTGTTGTTTAAAAATATTTATTTAGACTATTATTAACCAAGTTTCTTTGTTCATAATAACTATCACTAATTTCAATTTCTTTAACAGATAAATTATTATCTTTATTATGGAATTTTAAAAAAAGATCTGCTTCCTTATTGGTGTCAAATAATATTTTAGTATTTGAACCTATTAATTGAACTTGATATTGTTTCATAATAGACTTCCTTTTTTAATATATATAATTATATCATAAAAACAAAATAAAGTCAATATATTAAAAAAACTTGAAGCTATTTTTTTAGAATTAAAAAATACTTTGTTATCAAAGTTAATTCATTATAATCAGTAATTGTTTCTTCAGAAATTTGAATGAATTTGTAGGAAAGTTTGTTTTTAATTAAGCCAACAAAATTTTCATCATAAGTAATGATATTTACTTTAAAATCATGATGATTAACTAAACTAAAAATTAAATCAATGATTGATAATTTTTGTTGCCAATTGAAATTATCAGGCATTTTTAATTGTAGATTGTTTGATGATTTTAATTGATTACAAAGATCATAAATAAAGTTAAGTAAATTTGAATTAACAGTAATATCTTTCAGATTTTTATATGGATTTCTATAAATAATATATAGTATTCTTTCAAGTAATTGAGCAGAATCTTTTGATAAATCATTAAATAAAATTTCTTGATTTAATAAATCCATAATATTTTCAGCGGTTAATTTATTGGTATAATTACCGATAATAAATTTTCTTGCAAAAAACTTATTATTTCTTACTTCAACTAAATTATCAACAGATATATCATTTGTTGATAAAAAAAGAATATAAGTGTTCCATCTTTCATAATTATCAATCAAAAATTCATCTATATATTCTGACAAACAAGAGCTAATAGCTTTAAATTGTTTCATAATAATATCATTTGTAGCTTTAACTAATATCACTACTTTATTTTGAATTTTATAAACACATAATTCATCCAAATTTTTAGATAGTTTAAGTTTTTCTAATTCATCGCTTTGGAATAAAGATAAATTTTCCATTAATATATAACTTTCTTTTAAATATTATAATAATATTATATCACACATTAAAAAATAAAAGCAACTAAATCAGTTGCTTTTTAATTCTTTTAAAATAAAATTATTCACTAAATAATTTGTTTATGCCACCTTTATAAAGAATATCAATTATTTCATCGTCAGTAGAATTTATTACTTTTTTCATTAATTTGATGTTTAATTTATCATTACAAACATTCAATCTTGACATATATCCACCTGAACTTGAATTAGTTGCAGTATTAAATACATGTTGTTCTGGATAGATATTAGCTAAATTAAGTTTAAAATATGATTCATATCCCATTGAGGTAAATTTAACTTGATTTATTCTCTCAGCAAATTTGTTAATTAAATCAATGTGTTTAGTATTATTATACAATGGAATAAAAAAATACCAAGTTTCAAGTTCCCATCCATTTCTTTCAACATATTGAATATAACCTTTTTTTTGTTCAACTTGATCTAGGTCATTATTAAATGTTGTTGAAAATCTATTAGTTAAAATAGCTTGAAAAAATCTTTTTGCCTCGGATAATTTTCTTGCAGAAAGCCAATGCCCAAAAGTTGATGGTAAAATCATGTAACCATCAGATAATATGGCTTTACTTGATAATGTAACATAATTTGAAGAAGTATTATTGCTTGTATATCTTTTTGCTAACATTTCTTCAATCAGTTTTTTATCAGAGATACCAAACATATTACGTTCACTAATTTTATTGCTATGATTATTTATAAATTTAACTGAAAATTCAGTTATATCTAGTTCTTCAATTAAGCCTTTAAGAACAACATGATGATCTGCAATTTTAGTTGCACTAACAATTGTTAATTGATCACTATAATTATAATTTTCAAACATTGTAAAACCCTTTGTATTTGTTTTATTTATCTGTATATTATATCACAAATTTATAATTATGTCAAGATGAATTACCATGTTTTCATTAGCAATGGTACTGTTTTTATTGAATATACAATTAATCTAATATTTTCTACATTAGATTTAAATTCACTCTGAGTAGAACTTGAGAGTTCAGAAAATAATTTATCATTTAATTCTGGCAAATAAACTTTATCATTTAATTTGATTTTGTTATTTAAAAATTGTTTGATGGCAAAAAATCTGTTTTTACCATTTAAAATTGCAACCTTATTATTGTCCTTGCGTATAATTTCAAAAGATGATGGTAATCCAATCATTACATATTTTAGATATGCTGATTGTTTTTTATTAGACCATGTTGTTTTAAAGTTATCATCAATCAAAAAAGAATCAAGACCATCTAAATAGAGCATTGATTTGTCATAAGAAACTTCTGCTTGCAGGTTTGATATTGCATCTGATTGTAATTTAAAAATATCTATATTTTGCTCTGACATAATATTTTTCTTTCTTTAAGTTTTTTTTTAAATTGATACAATATTATACCATAAAATAACCATTCATATCAAATAAAAAACCAACTTTAAAAAAGTTGGCATTTTATAATTATGTTAGATCATTTTGTTTTAAAAGTTCAATTAACTTATTGTTTTTAATTAATTGGAAAAATAAATCTTTAGTTGAATTATCTAAATTTTTAAAGTTATCCAGCATTTCTTGTTCTTCTGGATTTAGTTTAGATATTTCTGATTTAATTTTTTCTTCCACTAAATCTTTAAAGTTGTATAATTCTCGGTCTGAGGCTTTGATTTCATATGATAGACAATCAATAAGTGAATAAACATCTCCAAAATTACAAATAACATCATTTAATTGATCTAGTGTAGGTTTAACAATAATTTCAATATCAGCATCTGTTTCAGAATGTTTACCATCTAATTCATTATAAACCATATTAAATTTATCAAGAGCCTCTTTATTAGCTTGATAAACACTCAACGGTAATACAGCATATTCAGATCTTGTTGCATCACTATAATAACCTTCTGCAGATGACTTAATTAACACAAGCTTATTAATATCTAATTTTTCTTTTGAAAACATATAAAATTCCTTTAAAGATTATAATTTAATTTTTTTTAAGATATGTATTATATCATAAAGCCAAAAATAAATACAATAAAATAAATTAAATAATCACCAATGTTTAAATTTTATTGTATTTTCTGGAAAATGACTAATTCAAAGCTTCCAATTAACTCCATAATTATCAACATCATCATTTTTATCTAAATTATTACCCTCATTTGATTGCTCAACAAGATTGGGTTCTGGTAATAATTCAAGATTAAATTCTTCTGCTAATGAATTTAGGTCATTATTTGTTAAAAGATCAATAAAAAAGCCATCTTCAAAAATAAATCGATTAATTATATCAATCTCATCTGCCATTTGGCAGTGAATTCTTTTGATAAATTGAGTTTTGCAATATGTAATTCCATTAATAGAAGATATTCCTTTTTTAGTATTGATTAATAGAATAAAATCATCTTTTTTAATTTGTTTTTTCATATTTATTTCCATTTTAATGTATTTTTATAATAATAATTTAAATAACTTAATTCAATAAATGCATTTTCTTTTATATCATTTAAAAAACTAGTTAAAAACATTTCTGCTGACTTAAATTTACTATATTTGTTAATGTTTTTATTGATAATTGCAATATCTTCTTGGGTTAAATTTTCATTTTCTTTAATCCTGTTCAACATTAAGATTCCATTATCAAAAGCAAAACCACCATTCCATAAGAATAATAAATATTTTTGAAGATCTAAATAATTTATTGTTAAATTTTTTATTTTAAAGTTTTTTAAATCTTCAATAGAAATATTGTTTAAGAATAATTCTATTTCATTTTTTAATATATTATGTAAAGTTTGCTCTAAGGTTTCTTTTTCTGCTAAAGTTTTAGGGATGCAGCATTCTTTTAGGATTATAGAAATATATAAAAATGGGGTTCCAAAAAAACCATCTGATAAGATTTTTTTTAAAATTAATTTAGAAATTAATTTTTTATTAGGGCTTTTTCTGTTTATTATTTCTTGTTTGATTAAAACACTTAAATTTTTAAGTTCTAAATCTGATAATGATTTTATATCTTCATTTATACTCATTCTAAGACCTTTATTAAACCAAACCTGTTTCTTTACTTGCTGAATTTATATAGTTATGATTTAATTAAAAATCTTCCATATCAACAATTGTTTCAAATAATCTTTCTGCAATTAATTCAGCAAATAATGAATCAGTTTTTAAATTATTCATAGGATCAGTATATAAGCTAAATTGAAGAGGTTGAATAGTTTCGCAATAGTTAGATAAATCTTTTTCAGGAACAGTATAAAACAATATATTACCATCTCTTGTGCCAATTAAATTACCATTAATAACATTGATAACAGCAGAATAAGTATTATTTTTAATGTTTATTAAAGATAATGTTAGAGACCTTGTTTCATTATCTTTTTTTGCAAATAGAGTAACAGAATCTGTTGTTTTAATAACTTTTAATTTAATTCTCATTTTCATTCTTTCTTATTGATTAATATAGATATTATATCATAATTATGATAAATTGTAAAACATAAAGAAAATAAAAAACCAAATTATAGAACAAGAAATTGTAATCAAAATATATTTTTTAACTTTTAAAATTTCAAAACTATTTCTAATTTTCTCTAGATAAATTACTATAAAAGTACAACATAATAGCAATAATAATGTTAGAATAGGATATATAAAAATATTAAATTTATATTTGAGTGAAAAGCCAATAAATTTAAAAAGAAAACCTATTAAAAAAGAAAAATTTGTAAATAATCTAGTTGCAAAATAGAAATCTTTAGGATTTTCTTTTAAATTGTCAATATCTACTAAAACAGCAAAACAAAAAAACACCATCCCCAAAACAAGAATAAAATTAAGCCAAGACATTATAACCTCCTAAAAAATAATTATTATGCAAATAATCAAGAAAATTGCTTAGAACTAAATCATCAAACAAATTATCAAATTTTGTAATCTCAATATTATCAATATTGTTAATTATAGCAGTATTTTGATAAAATTTAATAGAGTTTTCAGAGGCATTTGTATAAATTTCATTTATATAATCAACATTTAAATTTGAGGTTGTATGTCCATTAAAATTCCAAGAGATAGAGCTGTTTTTTATAATTGAATTGATTAAAAATAGTGTTTTAAAGGCTGAGATACATTTTTTATCAATTATATTATTTAAAGGAGAATTATTTAGTGTGATTAAAGATTTTTTAAACTCACTAATAATTTTATCTTTGGTTTTGTTTATTTTAAAAATTTCTTTTTCCATATATTCAATCATTTCATATGAAATTTGATTATATTTAAAAACATCTAAAAATGGATATAATTCTTTTGAGTGAGTAAATCTTCCTACACCCTCACCAATTTGAAGTGAAACATCATAAGTAAATGATTTATAACCTGCTTCCAAACCAAATTTCAAAAATAAAGCATGAGCATTTGCTCCAAGAGTATTCCCAAAAACTAATTCTAATGTCCCATCAGAGTATAAATAATATTCACTAGGAGAAACATTAGTTTTTTTAATAAATTTATCAAAAAAAGAGGTAATCTTTTTAGATAACATATTAAATTTTGATTGATATTCTTTTTCTGGTTTATATAATGTACCATTAATAAATGGTAATAAATTTTTAAATACATCATGTGTACTTAACTTATTATTAATATCTGATGTTAATAATTTTAGTTCCATTATTTTCTCTTTTAAAGTATTTTATATATTAATATTATATCATAAAATTAATAAAAATGAAAGAGTTAAATAATTAATTTACCAACATAATTATTTGACATTTTGTATTAAATATGATATAATGTATAATTATTTAATAAAAAGGTAAAAACATGACACAAAAAGAGATGTATGATTATTGTAAAAATTATATTTCAAATTTACTTAAACAAGTAGAGGTTGGAAAAATTTTAATGTTTAAAAAACATGTAAATAATTATCAAGAATTATGTCATGAAAATTTTGTTTTTAATGAAGAAGATTTAACTGTTGAAGTAAGAATTTTCTTTTTTGATATATATTCTTTATGTAATCATGATGTGGAAACAGAAGAAGAATATAAAAAAGATTTAGATAATTTATTTCACATATTCACTAGAGAAAAAATGTAAAATAATTTGACTTTTGATTTTAAATGTGTTATAATATCTTATTGAAAATTAGGAAATGTCCTAATAATTTTATTAGATTATGTGCTGATGGCAGAATGGCTTATGCGGATGACTGCAAATCTTCTTATGGGGGTTCAATTCCCTCTCAGCACTCCAAAATATTGTATTAAAAAATGTAAAAAAAACTTGACTTTATTCTTTAACTATGTTATAATATCTTATTGAAAATTAGAGGAGAGTAGAATATCCGACAGACAAAATAAGTCGTTGTTAGATTAGCGACTATAAAAAATAGTTGAAAAATACTACAAATAAGTCTAATATAGTAATTTACTGCTCCTAAACTGTGGTAAATTATGATAATAAAAATAATATATACAAGCCCAATAGTTTAGGTTAAATAGCTAAATAGCTTCATTTAGCATAAATCTCCTCTTTGAGTTGAGATAGTTTTATATAATAAAGTAATTATATAAGACAGAGCAGAGTGGACTCCGAAGAAGAAAAGGTCAGTATTTTTATAATACTGGCTTTTTTTTATAAATTTAAAGGAAATAATATGTCAAAATATAAAGAATTACATCAAAAATTAAATGGAATTGAAAGTATTAAGGTTGGCTTAGATGAATTTAAAACTTTTAGGTCTTTAGTTGATACAAATAAAGAGCTTGAAGATATTTCAGAAGGATTAACAGGAGATCCTAGGGCAGATGATTATTATCGCAAAATAACTGAACCAACTCATAAAATTTTGGATAGAGATATTAGTTTATTTTTTAGAAGATATTTTAGTCAGCAGCATAGCATTAAAATGATAGAAATATCTATTATTCAAAGCTCATTAATTAAAATGGATTTTAAGGCTATTAGTTTTGATAAATTAGTATATTTTAAGTTAGATCAAAATAATAAAATCATTGAGAAATATACTGTTGAATTTTCATTGAATTATGTTAAATTATCAATAAATAAAGATGGAGAAGAAAAGCAACTATTTGCGTTTGAATTAAAAGATGAATGGGGAACATTATTATTGGAAGAAATAAAAATTATTTTAGGGTTTTATTAAAAAAGAGCAACTATAACAGTTGCTCTTTTTTATTGCATATTTAAAAGGTAATTGAAGCCATCACTAATAGCTTTTAGAACTGTTGCTTTATTTGGATATTCATGCAAATTTACCCACTTTCCATCTTGATCATAAGCTGAATAATTGTTAACACTATCATTAAACTTAAATCTTAAAAGTAATAAAAAGCTAAATTGAGAAAATAGACAAGGGTAAATAATATCATCTCTTAGTTCATTATTTATAAAATTTTCCTGTAAGTGTTTTACATTAACAAGATCATCATAAAAATTAAGAATATCTTTTAAAATTGGATTAGACTCTTCTAAAAAAATTTTTACACTTGAATTTTTAAATTTTTCTTTTAAAGCTAATTCAACTGTTTTAGCTTGTGATAAATTATTAGAAGTAAAAATCAATGTTTTTTGATTATGAATATTTTTTCTAATAACTTGATACTTTGACATAGTTTTCCCCCAAATTAATAAAACCTCACAAATATTAATGATGCTTGATTAGTATTTATTTATGATAGAAATTTAATTAATTCTTCTTGTTCTTGAATGTGTTGATGAATTAAGTTTCCACGATCAATTTTTTGCTTTTCATCTAAATCATCAATACACTCTTTTTTAGTTTTTTCAAAAAATTTAAAGTCATAATAATCATTATTTGCATATCCTTCACAAGTAATGCCACTAACTTGATAGTATTTGTCATCACAATTAACTATCATAGTTACTTTTATTTCTTCCTCTTCTTGTTGAATTACTTCAAAAAATAAGTCTTTTAAACTTTTTTCTAAATTTGATGATTTCTCTATTTTTTTATAAATCATTTTTAAGCCTTTAAGTAAACCATTAATTTTTTTTATTTATAACATTATTATAACATATACATTACAATTTGTCAATTATTTATATTGAATTTGATATTTTATTTCTTTTTTTAGAAAAAAGTATCTCCAGTAATCTTCTTCCATAAAAATTAAGTTATTCAAAACAAAGGAGAGTAACATAGAAAAAACCTTGTAAACTCCAAAACAAATATAACATGGAGCTGAAATTGGTAAAAAAATGGTAAACATTAACACAGCAACAATTAAAGAACCTTTTTTAGTTGCAATATGATCCCAATTATTAATATTTTGAATTTGTTGTTCTGATAGATTTTGTTTTAATTGTTGAATTTCAAATCTTTGTTTTGCAATATATTTCATAAAAATCAGTCCTTGTTAAATTTTTGTATATGGCAGAAACTCTGCTTTTAAAGTCATCATTTCTGGTCTTGAGATTATTTTTTTAAAAGAAAAATATTTAACCATAAACTCTTCTGTCGTATGTTCTCCCAAATAATTTAATTGTGATTTAGTTAGTATTTTCTCATAATTATCCCTCATTCCATTATCTCCCATTCCAGAGGGAGTTAAGAATGTTGTGTATATATTCAAAAGATTACCTTTAATTTTTACATTTAAACTCCATCTTTTCCATTTTTGAGCACCATTCTCAAAGATAGAGGACAAGGTAATCTGTCTTTCTTCTGGGGTTTTGGATTGAGAATTTAAATTTAAAATAATTTCAATTAACTCTTGTTTTGTTAGTTTTAATAAAGTTGATTTTGTAAACATAGTGAGTTCCTTAATTTTTAAAATATGCCATAATAATTGTTTATTTTGCTAACTTAAAAAGATTATCAATATAACTATCAAAATCTCCAACTGTTTTAAAATTCTTTTGACAAAACTCTATAATAGAGTCTGCAATTTGTTTAATTTCAATATCTATATCTGATATTGAGTTTAAATATTCAACCACTTCTGTTTCAAATAAACATGCTTTTGGATTTTTCTGAAAAAATTTAATTAAGTTTTGATTTTTATACAATCCATCTGTATCTAATTTAAAACCTGAAATTAAAATTCCAGTTTTTAATAAATAATCATTTACAACTAATGAAAGAAATTTAGTTATAATACTAGTTGCATAAACAATTTTTCCATTAAAAATATAATAGATTAATTTTAGTAATTTATGATCAATATAACTATTATCAGGGAGATAAAATGGTGTACTAAATAAATCAGATACTTTTTTAACTGAATAAGTACCACCATAAGCAAAAACCTCTCCAATATAATTTTTATATTGCAAAAGTTCTAATAAATCTGATTTTGCATTTTTAGTTTTTTGTCTTATATAACCTGCTCTTGTCCAAAAAGTTTTAGTCTCATGATTTATTCCAATGTGATTATTATTCATTTAATTATCTTTCATTATTCTATTATATAGCAGTATTATAACATAAATTAATAAATAAGTCAATACATTAAATATAATTATTCTTATTCTTTTGCAATATCTTCCATACCTATTTCAGATAAATTAAAATTATCAAAGTGGACTAAGTATTCTTCATTGTCTTTTTCTAATTGTAATTGTTTTTCTGTAAATGCTTTATTAAAAGCATTATGTTCATTAATAAGCTTTATTATTTCAGAGCTATTTTTAATAATATTTTCTGTGGGTGAGTATTTTTGTAATTTAAAGGTGAATGTTTCATCAACATTAATATTAATTTTATTTTTATTTATTTCAATAAATTTTTTGGGTATCCAGCAATCAAAACCAGCAATATTTAAATTGATGGCTTTGCCGCTTTCTCTTATTATGCTTTTTCTATCTAATACAATTGATGTTGACATTATATAATACCTAAAATAGTTATCTATTGATTTAAAGTTCTTCTAATAAATTATTTATCATAATTAGTTTGATATTCATTTAAGTAAATATGAAAACCTAAACCAGATTGATTAATTTCATTATTATCCTTATCTGATAAATTAGATTCAATCATTTGACTTAACTCAAAATTGTATTTTTTAGCTAAATCTAAAAAAAACTTAGTTCGAGAAAATCCCTCATTTATAGGATCTCCTTCTTCAACTAATTTTCCATTAATATATAAAGCTTCATAACCATCATCAGAAAACAATAAAATTGCTTTATTCATATTTAAATAATCCTTGAAAACAAATTGGACTAAGTGACATTAATAGAGTAAACTTGACTTACTTTTTAATTTATGAATATATTATACCACAAGAACAATAACTTAGTCAATAATAAATATTATTTATATAATCTTTTACAAAAAACTCTTTCAGAACTTTCTCTTGATTTTTGCTTAGATCTGCGTTATAATATTGTACAAAATAATTAAAGGATTATTATAATGTCAAGATTTGGAAAATTAACTAAAGATTATGTATCAAAAGAATTATCTTTTGAACGTGTTGGTTTGAATAGCACAATAAAAAAATTAGCTAACAAATATGAAAAAGAAGAATTTATGTTTTATGAGACAATAAATAAAGGAGAAAAACTACAAATTCTAAGTAAAAAACCACAAATAATCTCTGGAGAGAAATGTTACTTAGTTTCTTTTTGTTCTATTGATGAACCTGCTTTGGCAGTTGTATCAGATAAAGAATTTAAATTAGAAAGTTGATAAATAAAAAACCTCCTATTAGGAGGTTTAAATTAAAATTCTTCTAATTTCTCACAAATTAAAAGGTATGTATTTGCTTTTGATTTGTAATATTCATAATTTTTATGATCTGGTTGGTAATTTGTTCTACTTGAAATATTTTTATAATCTAAAATTTCTTGTGCAAATTGTCTTACATCATTACGATAATAATCTTTAAAGCCTTGTAGATTATAATGAGCAATAAATCCAGCTTGAATAGAAATAAATTTATATGCAGAAATACTAAGTAAACTCATATCTTGTTTTTTGATAACTTTAGCAATATTATTAGCAATCATTAAAGATTGTTTTTGAGTAATTGGAGTTAAAGCCATTTTAATTTCCTTTTTATTTAATTATAACAATATTTTATCATATTTCACAAAATTAGTCAACTGTATTTTTGACAAATAATAGATAATTATGTTATTATGTGATTAGTTTTAATTTGTGGGGTAAAAATATGAAAAAGTTATATAAGTTTCATTGGGAAGTCAGAAGAATGGGATATGTAGAAGGAATGTTTGTCGCTACAGAAAAAGAAATTGAGGATGCTATGGGTAAAAATATCTACTTTGGTGATATATTAGGCAAACATTCAGAGATTTATGGAGTATTAGAAAAAAATGATTTAATGGTATTATCAGAAGATCAAGAATTTATTAAAAAATTATTAGAAATTTTTAATAATAAATTTACTATTAGTGGATACAACCCATTAGCATATATTCAAGAAGATGATGAATAAAAAAAGCCACTTATGTGGCTTTTTTTAGTTATTTTATATCATCAAAATGTTTTTTAATCTGGAGCATAACTTCACTGTATTTAGTGGTTTGAAAATTTCTTTTGGCAGGGATTGAATTTACTTCTTCATAAAATGTTTTGGTATTTCCATTTGGATATGTGATATGAATTGAAGAAATTTTATATTTTACATTATGATAGTATAAAATTGATCCATTATCTAACTCAGCTTCTAATACATAATTACCATGAAATAAATCTTCTTTTGAACTTGAAGAAATTATTTTTGAAATTAATGGTTTTTTAGTCATGTTATATTCCTAATTATTTAATTATAACAATATTATATCATATTTTAAAAAATTAATCAACTTTATTCACTGTATCTAATATATTTTGAGCTAATTTAATTAATTCATCTTTATTTAAATAAATATCAATAGCATTATAAAATCCATCTTGCAAGCAAGTTAAAAGATATCCAGAAGGACATTTCTCTAGTTGTAATTCAGCATCTTCTTTTGATAAGATAGTAATAGAATCTGACATTTTTATTTCCTTTAAGTTAAAATTTTTAATTCTTATGAACCTATTATATCATATTTAAAAGAAAAAAGCAACTAAAACAGTTGCTTTTCTTGTTAGAACTGGTGAATAACTTTATCTAATTCTTGAATAATTTTATATTCATATTTTTCTATAGATAAGTCAATTGGGTTGCCAAGAGAGATTACTTTTTCAAATTGTTCTGCTCTATCAAGATTATTAATTTTAATTAAATTGATATATGCAAATGGTTTATTAAATTTTTTATTTTGATTAATTGAAATGGAGAAACCAAATATAGAAGAACCTTTTGTTACTATAATAACATCAGAATTTTTTTCATATTTAAATTTTCTAGAATCTGTAAAATGAAAATCTTCATGCCATTCATAAATATCAGCAAGTTTAGATGCTAGTTCAATCTTATTTATTTTCAACATAATAGTTTATCCTTTTTTGTTGTTAGATATATATTATATCATATATACATAATATATGCAACTGATTTGTTTGATTTTATATTATTTAATAATAAGATCATTAAAACAGAAAATTAAAACAACAAATAACTCACCATGATTTTCATAATCAGAGATATCACAGTGAATACCATACTTAATCATTGATTGTTTTTTTATTTTTTCAGCAATTAATTTATCATATTCAGACTTATAAATACATGGACTATTTAATGTATTATATATTTCATTTAAGTAATTGGTTAATTCTATCTTTAGGATAAATTCAGCTTTTTTAGCAGTTTGAACTAGAGATTGGATTAAAAAATCACTATTAATGAAAGTATCTACAATTCTTTCAATATTTTCAACCTTACAAATATTGGCAATAGCATTTAAGTTTTTTCCAAATTCATTAGAAAGTTTGCTTTTAATTTCATCTAATTGTATTTTATTCATTTTTTCATTCTCTTTATTCATTAAAAATCCTTTTGACAATTGCTTTATAAATCTATTATACCATATTAACAACTGTTATGTAAAGATATTTTCAAAAACAAATAAATTATTATCTAAGATAACATCACAATCTAATTCTTTAAAAGTTGAAAAAATTTCCCCTGTTTCTTTAATTATAGAGCAGTCTAACTCAAAAGAGCATTTCTCATTGTTCCATCTAACACAAATTGTATCAAATTTTGAGAATTCATTTTGACTATTTGTTTGAAGTTTATCTCCTTCGTATATTTCACTATTTAAAAGATCGAAAATTCCTGTCCATTGTATTAGTTTAAATTTAGTCAGATTTTGAAATATTTCAATGTTAGAAATATCATGATCTAAAGCCAAATAAATTTCTTTTGTTTCATTGTGAATTGCTTTAATTTTCAAACATATTCCTTTCTTATTAAACAAGCAACTCATATTGAATTGCTTGTTTAATTTATAGATCTGATAAAATATTACTCATTTCTTTTTCAATTTGTTTAATGAAATTTAGCTTTTTTTGATATAATAAAACATAATTATTAAAAGCAACTCTCATTTCATTATCAAAAAGTTCTTTGTTATTTATTAATTCAATAATTTCTACTTCTTCCATAATTTTTGCACCAGTTTCTTTACTTAGAGAAATAAGTTTTTTAACATGGTCATTTTCTTTATTTACAAATTTAGTTGAATAACAAACAAACAAACATAATTTTTTAAATACTTCACTTGGGTTGCCAATAAGCATACTATTTAAATTTGCATGAATATATGATGGTTCAAAAGAAATTAAAAAGGTTTCCTTATCTGATTCAATTAAATCATCATGAATTGCATCAATTTTATAATCAAAATCACAATCATCCAAATATGAAAGATTTAAATCATCAAATTTTACTAACATTTCAATTTCATCTTTATTATTGTATGCGTCTTTTAATAAAGTCATAATCTGATTAAGATATGATTTAGAGAAAACAAATGATAAACTATTATTAATAATTTCTACACTTGAACTTAATTTTAATAATTGTTTATTTAGATCACTGGTATAATTAATATTCATTGTTAATCCTTTTTATTTTATTTTTAAATTTGAAAATCACCATTCCACGTCTTTATTTCAGATACATTATATAAATTATCAAATTCATCATTTATTAGCTTAATGATTGCATTTCTTCTAGGAGAAAAGTTATCCTTTAAGCCTAATTTATTTAATTCATAAAGTGATTTGGTGGAATGTTTTGGAATAAAGCAATAATCAAAACCAAAATTATCTGGTTCTTTTTTTAAATTTTGAATATTGCCAAGCAATTCTGAGGTATAAGTTTTAATTATTCCATTTGATTGGACTCCTAATGATACTTTAAAAATAGCATGTTTGCCAATGTAATTAGATAAATTTTCAAGTTGATATTTTATGTCTACAATTTCAACATTATCAATAATAAGTATTGCATCTTCAACAATAACATTTTCACCAGCTTCAATAGCTTTATAAATAATAACTTCTTCACTAGTGCCAGCAACTTCTCTAATGTCTTTACCAGATATTACTTCGAGATCATGAATGCCAAAACGGATTTTTCTGCTTTATCTCCTAAATAAGCTTTAACCCAGATTAATTTATCACACCAAGCAGTGTAATTATTCCAAGGAGCTGTTGATAATATATAACAATCATATTTTTCAGATAGTATTTCAAATGCTTCAATAGCTCCTTGAATTGGCTTCATTTTGCTGAAAATATCAGGTATTTCATCATATCTTCCCTCATATAATTTTAGAGTAGTATCATGATATTGTTTTAATCCAGAATCAAAATCAACTAAAACATTATCCATATCAAAATATAAAATTTTTTTCATAATTTACTCAATAATTTCAAAACGTTCTTTTAAATATTCAACAGTATGACCTAAATTATTTTTGATCATGAAAAATTCAGAAGTTTCTTCAATAACTTGATATAATTTTTCTTTTGTTAAAAAAAACAAAGAACTATCTATACATTTTACAAAAGGCATATAATATCTTTCTAAAATTTAATTTTTATATAAATATTATATCACAAAATAATTATTTAATCAATATTTTTATGATTTTACTTGTATTTTTAAATAAAAGGCTTACATTTTGTGTAAACCTTTTATTTAAACTAATAAATGATGACCCTGATTGTATTTAAAGTTTATTTATTAGAAACCATCAAACTTTCTAAATCTTGAACATAATTATATACAGCATCTAATGCTTTTGTATTTTCAATTCTGATTGGAAAACGTAGATCATAGTTAGCAACTAATGAAACTTGATCTTTTTTCTCATTAAAACAATTTAATCTTTTAGAATTTTCATTAGTTAGTTTTTTTAAATATTCTTCAAAACTTGCAACTGGATTAATACTTAAACCTTTCCAGCATTCAGTATAAACAGCAACTACTTTAATTTTATCATTACTAAGAAAGTGGGCTGCTATAATTAATTCTTTTTCAAATTTTGTCATTATGTATCTTTCTTTATTAAGTTTTTTATTTAACTAACAATATTATACCACAAAAAGCAAAATATGTCAATCATTTATAATAAATAACACCATCAAATCCAGCAAAGACAAAAATTTATTTCCAAGGTTCTCCATACTCATCAGTTAAAATTGAGTTATTTGCAATAAGTTTTGCAAAATCCAAAACATCATTCTCTAGATTTTGAGCGGGAGTTGGCAAATGATAAAACAATTTATAATTACAAGAATTATTTGATACTTTTTGTTGAAAAGTTAGTCTAATTCCATTATCATAAAAATAAATTTCTCCATATTTTTTATGATTGAAAAATAATGTTTCTCCATTTTTAAACTCATTTGAAATTTTAAATCCAATTTCCTGAAGTTTTTCTAAAAGTTCTTTAATGTTTTTATAGCCTAACATGTTATACTCCTTTATTTTATATAATTAATTCCTTATTATTTATATTAGTATTATAACACATATTGTTAAATAATTCAATAAAAATAGCATATTTTTATATGGATTTAATTATTGATTTTGCTAACTTTAAAGCTTCATTATTATTTAAGGTGATTTTTTGTTCTCTCTCTCCATCTTCATTATATCCCCAAACTTCAATTGATATACGATTAGGCAAATCTTTTTTTACAATCATATAATCAGAAAAATTTTCTGTTAGCCCTAAAGAATAAATATAGTATTCATCATTATTGACATTAAAATCATCAATAATAGAAATTAATAACTCTAATTTTCCTTCAATTTTTTTAAAATTTGAAGTGTTTTCTAATTTGCAAAAAGCCAATAATGCTTTAAAATCATTTTTTGATATAATTTGTTCAATTTTATGAATTTTATTTGAAGATAAAACAGAATAATATGATTTGATTTCAGTAATAATATTATTTATTTGATTTTGAAACATTTTAAAAACCTTTTTATTTTATATTAAAATATTATATCACATTTCGTCAAATAAATCAATAAAAATGGCATATTTTTATATGCCATAAGATCTAAATTTTGTCTTTTATTTCTTGTATTAAAGAATTATAATATAAGTTCATTAACCCTATTTCAATATTAATTTCATAAGAATTATCTAATTTCTTAAGAGTTTGAATTAAATTATATTTTGGCATTCCAATTAAATGTTCTTCAACAATTGTTGCTTTAAAAATATCTTTATCATTGTACTTTATAGTGAGTGAAGATGTTTCCAACAAACCATCTTCATTTCTTAGATGCTTATAGAAAGTATTTTTTGATAAAAGTTCTTTTAATTTAGAAACAGTTATATTTAATGAATAAGTAAAATAATCATTTTTATCATCAAAATAACATTTAAAATCAAAATCATTTAATAGTTTTTTAATATAACCAAAATTTTTTTTTGCGGTTGTTGTTCTAAACATAAAAATGTTCCCTTATAAATATACTAATATTATAACATAAGAAAGTCAAAATATCAATAAAGAGGATATATTTAATCCTCTTTATATTAGTTACTCTCTTGGTAATGTTGTTTGAGACGAATCATCTAGTTCATGATAATGATATTCATATTTTTGTTTAAAGTCATCAATAACTGTATCAATAACTGTATCAATTTTAGTATTCAATAATGCTAAAAATTTAGTTAAATTTGAATCTTCTGGCATTTCTGTCAATAATAGATTTATTTGTTTATCAATATCTTCTAATGTTTGAAATTCTTGACAATACGAATTCATTAAACTATTTACAATGTCTGCTCCATTTTCATCAAAAAAGGTTTTTGGAGAACCATATTGAAGAATTAATTGACAATTATCATTTTCAACAAAGTGTTTAAGTTCTTCTACTGAATATTCAAATAAAAAATTAAAAGCTAATTCTCCATTTGTTTTTAAAAACCAAGGATAAATAATTATTGTTTTTTGTCTTTTAAAATGCCCTATAAATTTAAAATCTTCTGGTTTGTTAAAAGCTAATTGGTTTAGTGTTTTCAAGTTATAAATAGTTTGTTTTGACATAATTATATTCCATCTTTAAGATTATTTTTTGTATAAAGTTTTGAAATTTCATTAACTAATAAGAGTTTGCTCTCATCAGTTAATTCATTAAAATGAATACATACAGCTTCTTTGTTATTAGAAACATAATTTTCTTCATAACAATCAAAATTCAATTGAATTTTAGCATAATTTGCAAAATAAGTTAATTTAATAGGTTTTGGAAAACTAACACATTTATTCATAATAGATTGACTTTCTTAATTTATTTAGATTAGTATAATAAAAATCAAAAAATTTAATGATTTTCCCTGTTTTTTCTAATATAATCATAAGCAGCTTTACATTTAAGTTGAACCCCAATATCGGAACTATCAAAACTATCACAATTATTTTCTCTTCTTATTTGTTCTGCATCATTCATTGAACTGGGTTCAAAAAATAAATACCAGCCAATTTTTGCTCCAATCCATGCAGAGCACTGAAGCCAAAAAATGATACCTAAAATTATTAATACTCTCATATTTAATATTCACTTTCTTTTATTTATATTCTTTAAAATTATTATTTATTATTTACATTAACTTAAAAATGATATAACAATATTATATCATAAAATAGATAAATTTGTCCAATCAATATAACATTAACTTATATTACAATCATTTGACAATCACTATATAATTGTGATATAATAACTCATAAAAGTTAAATAAATTCAGAAAGATTAAAATGGAAAAATCAAAATTAAGCATTTTTAAAGAAAAATTAGAAAATGCAAATACTAAGCATTTAAAATGCATTCAAAAATTTAAAGATAAAATTAATAATCTTGAAAGTGAGAAAATTTTAGATACTTTAGCTTGGTCTTCTATCGTTCTTGATGCAGCTATTGTTAAGATCACTAATGAGTTTATTTCTGTGATTACACCACAACTTCAAAACAACCTTTCAAACAAAGAAGAAGATGATTTATATGAACATTATCAATCATTTATATTAACTAAACTATATGAAAAATCATACCCATTATCAAAATCAACATCAGTTATGCAAAATCTAACAGATGATAGTGAAACATTTGTGTATTCAGTAATTGCTAGAGCAATGAAAAATAATTTTATAGCAGGATTGTCATTTTGAAAACAAACCACATAAATCATTAACACTTGATTTGTGTGAAGATTTTTAGAAAAAGCCTATTTATAGATAAAATTAATATTACATTGCCCTCAACTCTTTTTAATATTTAATGCTAAACAGACTTTATTAAAAACTAATGTATTTGGAATTCTTGGTTGTTTATGATTTTTTAAAATTTCAAATCCAATAAGAGTTCCAACTTCCACGATAGCACCAGAGCGGCTAATCCCTGCATGACAATGAACAATAATGTTTAAATTATTCTTTTTAGCAAAATTTAATGCTTCTGCAATTTTTTCTGCTTGATAATCATTAATTGCTCTTGGTTCAACTGAAAAATTAGTATCTAAAAAACTAAATTTAAAAACTTTAACAAATGAGTTTTCATATGGAGATATAGGAAAATTAGTTTTAGGATCACAAATCTGAATTAATATTGCATCATTGTTTAGTATAATGTGATTACCATTTTTTACTTCATCTAATGAAAAATTAGCAATCCACATATTAATTATCCTTGTTAATAAGCATAATAATTACTAAAAATATGCTTTTTACGATTATATAAAATACTTTTCACTTATATATTCCCTTTTTATTATCTTTTAAAGTTCTTAACACAATATTTTACAAATTTAGTTGTGTATAATTGCTCTAATTTACTATCAAGCTCAAAACCTTCTGGAAGTTCTAATGTATCAATCATAGTCTCAATATCAGCACTAAAATCATGATTAACATTTAGATCATATTTTAAATCAGAACATTTATAGTCAGCATAACGATCTCTCCATAAACTAAGATGTTCCTTTGTTATTTCATCTAGGTATTCTTCCATAAATTTAACAATTGCAGGTTTAATTTTTTTAATTGTTAAAATTTCTTGAACTGTAACATCCTGACCATCATCATTAGTCTCATAATACACATCTAATGTTACAACAACTTCATCTTTTTTAATACTGAAGCAAGGAGTATCCCCTGTTTCATTTTCAATATTATTTTCTTTTAAAAGTTTTGTAAGTAATTTCTCTAAATCTTTTTCAGATTTAGGCATTTGTTTCACTAAATCAACTTTATTAACTTGAACCAATGCTTCTCCAGTTGAATTTCCATCAATTAAAGTTTCTTGTTTTAAAGTAAAGTGCAACATTTTTATTTTCCTTGTATTTTATATATTTCTTAACCTTAGATAAATATTATACCATAAATCAAACAAAAAAGCAACTATTACAGTTACTTTTTATTAGGTTATATAGTTTTTAAGAAAAATTCTATTTATTCATTATTCCAATTTTTAGTTATAATAAAAGCAGAAAAGTCTCCCTCCTCAATACATTTTTGAATAAACCTATAAATTATTTACTTGATTGGAATTTAGTGATTCTTTAATATTATTGTCTTTTATCATTGAATAATCCTTTTGTTTAATAATATATTATATCACATTAATTGATATTATGTCAATTAAAATAATTAATTTAATATTTAAAATTAAAAGAATTATATTTATCACATTTTTTTTGTAAAACTTCTAAATCCATTTCAAATTCAGGTTTAGCTCCTCCTGTTTTCATTGAAAATAATTTACCGTTTTTATCTTCAAAAGTTAAAAATGGTTCATTATCTTTAATGTTAACATCTTTAATTTTTATAAATTCAATTTTAGATAATAAAAGATCTTTATTATCACCACCAACATAAATATATTCCATTGGAATTGTTTGTCCTATTTTTGTAGAAATATCAATTTTCATTAAAAAGTCCTTTAAAATTAATCATAAATAAATATAGTTATAAATAATAAAATTTAGTCAAAATTAAGATAATTTATTAAAATTAAATAAATTATTTTTAATAATATTATTTAATGTGATTAAGATTTGATCTTTTGGCTTTGTGTAATTATCTTTATTTAAATAAAAGCCCAATTTATCATCTTGCATACTTGATAAATCAAAGGATAAATTCAAATCATTTAAAGTTTTATCATCAAAAATAATAAATTTAATAACCTCTTCATAATTTAAAAAATTAAAATTATTAATAAGCTCAACTTTAAATTGTTTTCTTGTTTCAGTTAATTTAATCTTAAATAATTTAAAATATTTTTTATTATAACTTGTCATAAATTCAACAGAATTTTTAGAATATTTACTAAGTAGTAAATTATCTCCATTTTCACCTAGGAATATATTTGAAATATCTGCGGTATCTAATTTATCAACATTACACCATTTAGCTAAATCTGGTAGTATTGAAATTAATTTTCTCCAAGTATAAGAATCAATTTGATTAATTCGTTCTTGAGTTAATGAATATTGATAAACGTGACAAAATTGAACCCATAAATCATTTCTCTTTATATAACTTATAAAGTTAATTAATTCTGAATTATTAAAATCTGATAAATTAACTTCTTTTTCATTTAGTTTTTGACGAATATTTGAATCTCTCAACATTTTAATACCTTTTTATTATTGGTGCTGATTTATTTGTATTTATTTTTGTGATAAAATATTAGAAATATCTGTTAAATATTTATGATTATTTGTATCTAAAAAGTAATAACCATATTCATCTTCATTGTAATTAGTTTTATTAAAATTTTTAGAATAAATTTTCTCAATTAATTCTAAAGCAATTACACTGCTCGCAAGCTCTTTTAAAGCTTTTGCAACAAAACAAATATACTTAGGGTTTCCTGACACATATTTATCTTGAACTACATATAATATCATTATATAAATCCTTATTTATTGTTAAATTCTTTAATTTATAATAATATTATACCAGAATATAAATAAAAAGTCAAATGTAATTAATTAGTTAGGTTTTTTATATGTTTATGACCCACAAAACCCCAATGGCTATTTAGAATCACTATAACATGGGATATATTTACATTTAAACATTTTAAAACCTATAAAGAATAATTAACTATTGCAGTATCACAGTAAGTATTTTCACCTACATTTTCGCTAGAATTATACCTTCCAGTTATAAATACATCAGCAAAATCTTGATCAAAATGCATTTCAAGAAGATCAAATAATTCATCAAAACATTCTTTTTCAGCATCAGAAATTAATTTATTAAAATTAAAAGATAGAAAATTATGAAGTTCAGGGAATTGTTGTAATTTTTCATTTAATTCTTTTAAATTATCAATAACATCATTATGGTTAATTCCATCAAGATTACCAACAACCAAAAAAATAATTTTATTATCTAATCTATTCAATGTAACTGCCATTTAAAGTTTCCTTTTTAATATAATAAATTCATTTCAATTATATAGATATATTCTTTAATTTTTCTATTAATTCTGCTTGCATAAGCAATGATAAATCAGAAAAGGTTTTAAAATCTTTTTTAGATGGTTCATTCCAATTATTACCATAGATTAAATCATATTGGCAAGATTTAATTTCAAAATTATTTTTAATATCAGATAAGTTAACTGAAACAACAATATTCCCAAAAGTAGCCATTATCTTAATAAATTCTTGCTCTAAAATCAAGCTGAATTTTTGTTGTTCTAATTTTTGTTTTTCTAAAAGATTTTTTACTTCTACTAGCATACCTAATCCTTTTTTATTAATTTTTAATTCTTTAACTTAGATAGATATTATATCATATACACATAAAAAAAGCAACTATATCAGCTGCTTTTATTGAACTATTTCTGTTTTATTACTAATCATTTGAATTACCTTTTTTAAATTATATAGATATTATAACATGAAACAAACAAATTGTCAACTATAAATCAAAAATTGTTATACGATTAGATACATTATATCTTGCATCCATAATGGAGCAATTAAAAACCTTTGTGTTTTTATAGTTATATAAACCAAAATCCTCATGAATGTGTCCATTAATAACTATTGGTGTGTTATTTCTATCTATATAATTTCTTAAATATTTGCAGCCAGTATGTTCAAACTTACCAAAACCTCTAGATGCTCTATCTCCGCAGCCATATGGAGGTGAATGACTAATAATAAGATCTGCATCTTGATCAATATATTCAAAAAATCTTTCTCTTTGTGAATCATCAGCAAAAAAAGCCCAAGATGATAGAAATGGAATTAAAGAACAAGCTACAATCTTTAATGTTTTTATATTGTAAACATCATTAATTAGGAGATTAATTGACTTGTTTTCAGCAAATTCCTGAAGTTCTACATAATCAATATATGAAAATGCTTTATCAAAAGCAATATCATGATTACCTGGGATAAATATTTTACTTTCAAATGGTAAATTTCCAAACCATTCTAAAAAATCAATTGCTTCTTTTTTAGTGCCAGCTAAACATGCATCCCCAGAATGTATTAAAATTGCATCTGGATAAAGCTTATATAAATCGATTAATTCATCAGTAAGAAATTGATGTTGATTATGAGTATCACTAATACAAATTATTTTCAATTTAAAAAACTCCTAAAAAATCCTCATTATAATAATGAGGATTGATAAATTAATTGAGTAGTAATTATACCATAACTAACAAATAATTTGTACTTCTTCAGTAAAAAGTACATGATTTTTTATTAGTTTTCCCAAGAGCTAAAAAAACCTAATTCTTTTCTAACTTTATTAAATACTCTTAAATTAGGAATTCTTCTATTGACACCATCTGGAACAGTCATTCCTAGTAGCGTACCAGCTTCTACAACAGCGCCAGATCTACATATACCAGCATGGCAATGAACCATTACATTGAATTCATTTTGTTTAGCGTTTAGTAAAAAATCTGCAATTTGTTTAGCTTGAATATCAGAAATACTATCTATTTTATCATCCTCATCATCAAAAAAACTTAACTGTAATATATCTTTAAAAAGATGTTGTTGAGGTGATGATACAAAATTTTTAAAATCAGGATCTTTTATTTGGATTAATACAATAGGTTGCCAAGATGCATCAAAATGTAATCCTTTTTGTATTTGCTCCATAGAGAAATTTGCAATCCACATAGTATTTCCTTTTTTAACTCAATAATATATTATACCATAATTTTCAAAATTTGTCAAAAAAAGCCCAATAAAGATTGGGCTTAATAATTTTAAGATGGTAGAATTTCTTGTAACATTTGTTTTAATTCTGTTAGAGATAAATTACCTTCCATTTTTTCTCTATTTGATTTAAGAAGGTTAATTTCTGTTCTTTTTTGATGAACTAATTTATCAATACTATCAGCAATTTGAATTTTAAGAGAATGGATTTTTCTCTCTAATTTTTCTTCTTTAGTTAACAAATTAACTCTTGGTAATTTTTGACTGGTTTCAGTTTTAACTACATTACTTAATCTTTGTGAACGTTTACGATTAAAAGTTGGTAATCTGAAATTAAGATTAGATTTATCAACTTTACCAAAATATCTTAAATTTAAAGATTTATCATTTTTAAAATGAATTCCTACTTCACGTAAAAGGTCAGCTTTAAACTTGGTAAAATCTGGTCCAGAATGCAAAATTTCAATTTCATATTGATTTGGATTTGCCCTAAAATCTCTAACAAAAGTTAAATTACTAGATCCACTAAAATAACTTTTCCCAATATCAATGATACCACGAGAAGATCGAAAAGTACGAGAACCAATATAAAACTCTCCATTTTGATTAGTAACTTTATACACATAACCAGAAATATTTAGATTAAACATTTTGCATTCCTTTCTTAATTTAATAATATATTATATCATAAAATTAAACATTTTGTCAATCAATATTTAGATCTAATTGTATTTCAATAGAATTTTCAACCTCTAGAACAAATTGGTTTGCGTCTTTATTTAGTTTTAAGAATTTATCTAACTTAAGAAAAGGGATTTCATTTTTTAGTTTTTGTTGAAAATTATTAAACTCATAATTTTCTAGATAAAACCCATTATTTGGTTGAGTTAGACCTATTTTTTGTAAAATTTGATTAGTTATTTCCAATATATCTTGTTCAGGAATATCTAATTCACATTTTAACTCTTTTTTAAATAATATGTATGGATAAGCATCTTCAATTAAAAAGCCATCTTTTTTTAAATATGTGTAAAGTTTTTCAAAATTCTCACTACTTTTTTCTTCTGATTCATATTGATAAATTTCATCAATATTCCGAGTAGATAAAAAAACATTATCAGTATAATCTTCTCCTCTGATACCAGATAAATCAATAGTATAGGTAGATTTGAAATCATAATTAAATGTTTGTGAGGCTTTGGATAATTCTCCTTGATCAGAAGCAGGTTCTAGGGTATTTCGCACTATTAAGGATACAACATTTTTGTTTGTTAAAGTTTTTAAAACTATATTTTTTAATTTATTCTTATCAGACAAACTGATTATTATTGATTTTGACATTTATTCTAATCCTTGATTTAAAAATAAAACAGATAAAAAGTCTAGTATTGCTAGACTTTTTATACAATAAATTTACTCTTTTTCTATATCAAATAGTTCTTGAAAATTTTCTTTTTCAATATGTTTCATTAACATATTTTTAATTACTACTTTTTTATCTTTTGAAGGAGTGCAAAACCAGCAACCACATTTATTTACAAAATATTTTAATTTTCTATCATTAAAAAAATGGTTTACTAATTCAACATCATCTTTTTGTAAATCACGATGACTATTTTGTTTATCATTAATAACATTCATAGCTTGATAAAATTTAAAGCCTGCAGATACTCTTCTGTATGTTCTTGACATAAAACCCCCTAAAAAATTAATTAAAATTTAATGGAAAATAAGTTTTCTCACTTGTTACAAAGAGAATTGATGATATTTTGTTGGAATTTTTGAATTCCATAACTAATTTATTATAAAGAGATTTAATCTCTTCTTCTGTTGCTGATTTAATATAAACAGATAATTCTTTCTTTTCAATTGAACATTTAAAAACTCCTAAAATTTTACATGTTTTTTCAGCCAATTCATGAGTAATTTCTTTAATGCGTGAAGTAGTTAACATCCTGATTTCCTTTTTTAATTCAGTAATATATTATAACACACTCTATAATAATAAGTCAATAAAAAAACAATATAAAATATTATATTTTTTATAAATATTTAAAATATTAAACCTTTAGTAGTTGTTTATAAAAAAAGGACTACATTATAGTAGCCCTTTGAATTTTATTCAGAAATATTTACAATAAAATCATTTAATTTAATTGAATGATTATCCAGTGTGGTTTTTTGCTTTTGTTTTAATTTAGGATTTAAAACTAGATCTTTAAAATTTTCTACTTTATTAATTTCCAAATCTTTTTCTTTTAAAAGTCTTTCATTTTCTAAAAGAAGTTTTTTATAGTTCTCAACCTTAAACATTAAACTTTCTTTTGCTTGATATAAGTTATTTAATGTACCATTTAAACAATTTTGTTTTACCATTAACTGTAAATCATCATATGATTCAATAAATTTTGTTTTTAAAAAATCAAGATTGTTAGTTTTAAATGAAACACTGACATGTTTTCCTTTATGATGATAACCAACTGTAATTTGATAATTATCTTTTAATAAATCATAAGATACACTTTCAATTTTAGCTAAAACAACCCTAATTTTCTGAACTTGATCTTGACTAAAATATTCAATAATATAATAACCAACTTTTTCATTTAATGATTTCATTTTATTTGCTAAATTTTGATCAAATGGCATATAACTTCCTTTTTTAATTTAATAATGTATTATAACACATTAACATACATTTTGTCAAAAGTTTTTTGAGGTTTGTGAAATATTAAACACTTCTATTCTTTCTAAAGAAATGATTAATTGTTAAATTCTATTTATTAATTAAAAAAAGCTTAAATTCATCATAATTTCTAATATCTTCAATATTTAAAATACAATACTGCCAAGACTTCATAATGAGTATAGGGCTATGAGTTGAGACAATTAAATGCTTAATTTTGGAATTATTTTCTATAATTTCAGAAATTAAGTTTTCTAAAATATTGTTATGTAAATAGGTATCAATATCATCAATGATTAAATTATAATCATTTTTCATTGATATGTCAGATTATGTTAAAATTTTATAATGTTTAACTATAATCACAAGAAGTCTCCCACTTCAGGCTTTGCCAAGTGGTGAGATGAATTGTGATTAAACTTAACCCAACCATTATTATAACATATTAGGTTAAGTTTTTTTAATGAAATCTGCTTATAAGATTTATTATCCTCAGTAATATAATTATTATTAATATCCTTTATATAAGCAGATTTTCCCGTAAACCCACTAATATAACCAAATTTACACCCAAAACGCACAGTTGATCCTATTTTATATTCATTAACTTGATTTACATTCTTATTATTGCGTTTTTGGGTAGTATTTTTAGTTTTATATCCTTTACGAGCCGTTTGCTCATGCAAACTTCTCTTCTTAATTCTAACTTGAATTACATATTCATTAACCTCTAGATATTTCAAGTTAGAAATTTTATTTTGATAACAAGAAATAGCAATTGCATCATTTATATGAGATTTAGGTAATTGCATTTCTTGTCTGGTAGTTTTGGTTTGATAACCAAAACAAAAAGTTGCATTAATATAATGCTTTTGGAGCCGAGTTTTTAAACTATTCATAAAAGGAGGCTCCTTATAATTAGCAACTTTTTTAAACTTGTCATCTATTAATCCACTATGTAAATTACTATGACAAGTTTTACATAAGGTAATTAAATTATCAGGTTTATCACTACCACCATTTGATCTAAATTGAATGTGATGAACCTGTAATTTTTTATCAGTATGATCACATTGTTTGTGTTTGCAAGTATAATTATCTCTAGTTAACACAAACTCTTTAATTTCATTAAATCCAGCCA
>JACCEA011360790.1_pt1 | contig 31971 bp, 55 predicted proteins | sample 7449851 | NCBI WGS metagenome assembly JACCEA01 (sample SAMN15323453, study PRJNA562643) | freshwater metagenome | isolation source: river surface water | place: USA:Blue River Watershed | collected 2017-08-18
AAATTCATGTGGCGGGTGACCTGGATAGCCTCCACGCCTGAGGGGTGAGCCGTGTAGTGCGCTGGGTGGTTTACTGGGTCAGTCATTTTGCTCTGCCTGGATAACTGTGATTAGGTCAGATAAGGCATAGCAAGCGCCATGGTCACATCCGTTTTTGTGGTCAAAGCAAATGCGATTCTCAGCCAGCTTTACTATGCGTAGTTGCTCATCTCGCATCCCTCCCAGGTGGGCCAGGTCTAGTAGACCATTGAGATTCTCTTTGAGTAGCATGAGCGCTTTTTCAGCCTCAATCTCAAAGTCTTTGTCAGTCATCATGGCTAATCCTTTACCATCTCATAAAGCAAGCCCAGCTTTACCTGGACAGCGGCGTGTTCTCTAGAGCCCTCAGTGCCGTTCTGGCGGGCCAGGTTGTTGGTGGTCTGGAGCTCACTGAGGATAATCCTCAGAACCCTCTCACGCTCAGCGGCCTGGGCCCTACGCATACCATCCATGTAGTGCTCAGCGGCGGTGTCAAATGAGACATTAGCGAGTGACATTTTCAACCACCTCTCTTGCCTTTTCATAGCCAGCCATCTGGGCCTTGGTTAGGTCCAGGTCCTGGCGCAACTGGAGCTGGACTCTCACCCTGGCTCCCTGGACTCTCATGCCCTCACTGACACCCATCCGAAACGCCTCATCTAGCTCATACTCAAATAGCTTGTCAGCAATCCAATACTTGATTTCCCTAAACATTTTTGTTGAACCTTTCCTGGTTGACCCAATCACGGCCAGCATCTCCACCCCAGAGGTCCCAGGCAACCCGCCATGGTGTTGGCTTGCCCTCTTTGACCTCCCACTTGGTTGAGCGGTAGTTGCCGTGCCTGGCAAAGAATGAGCGCATCCGCTGAATGGTCTCATCACTGATGTTCTCGCCCTTGGCTAGTTGGTTTGCCCTGGCTAGGCCCACTCTGGTGAGGTTATCCCCTCCAAAGCCAGCCTCTACCCAGGTTAGTGCTCTCTTTGCGGCGTTTTGTGCGCCGTTTGGTGCTGTTGGCATTTTCTGTCCTCCCTAAAATGCAATGTAGGTGTCCCAGAACATGGTCACGAATGGCCACGCCCAGCGGATGATGGTGCGGTGTAGGTCCCCAGCTAGTACTGCTACGCCCAGGACCATGAGGGTGGCCACTAGGGCCGCCCTACGGGTTTCAATGGTTGTCATGTTCTGTCCTCTTTCCTTTTCCCTTTAGAGCTTCCAGTAGATGTAATTGATGCTGGCGTTTAGCTTGATGAATTCGCTGTTTAGCTGGTTTAGCTTTGCGTTGTCACGGGTGTCCCATGACTGGCGCTCTAGCTTTAGGCACTCAGCGTGGATTTCATCTAGCTTGATTAGGGTGCTGTAGGTGTTCTGGTCAAAAGTGATTCCAGCGTAGGTGGTGGTCATTTGTGGGGTCCTTTCGGGTCCTGTTTCCTCAGGGCGTTTCCCTGATGTATTTATTATTGCACAACTCTGCACAACATTATCAACTATTTTTTTCTGGCGTGTCTACTGGTGGCATCCACAGGTACAGGATGGCTTGATTGATTCCTTTAGGGCTTTGAGCTTTACTTTTGCCTGGCGGGCTTCAACCAGGTATTCATAAGCATCCCTGGCCAGCTCCAGAATGTCCTCAGCGCAATTGCTAGGGTCATCCTGGGTCAGCACGGCAATCTCAGCCAGGGCATCTTTCCTGTCCTGAATGGCGGCCTCAATCAGAGCCTTTAGCTCTGCTACCTCTTGCTCTAGTGTCATTTTCTGTCCTCTCCAGGGAGCGGCCTAAGCCGCTACCCCCTCCCATCCGAAATCAGCGCACTTGTAGGTCCTGACATTGCCATTGCCATCATTGATAGTGATGGTGTCATTGACAGACAGAGCGGTGTGGTGCCTGTTAGCTGGCAGTCTGTTTGCAATGTAGGTGTCCCAAAAGTGACCCTGGTAAAGGTTGGTCTCTTTGTATAGCTGTTCGCATAGCTCAATGTCTGAGTTGTAAAAAGTCACAGCCCAGAAATTCATGCTGGTGGTCTGCTCTGGGTTTCTCATGCTTGCCCAGGTGATGGTGATGTTTTGCATTAGCTCTGTTGCGGTGTAGCTGGTCATTTTGTTTGCCTTTCGGTTTCCGTTACTCAGACCTTTTGGCCTGATGAGTCCATTATGGCACTCTTTTTATTTAGAGTGCAAGTTTTTATGAAATTATTTTTTGGGCGTGTCTAGCCCAGCTTGTAGGCCTCCAGGACCACAAACCCACAGCGTGAACCGCCAAGGCTCTTAGCCTTAGCCAAGGCGGCATCATGGGTCTTGTGCCATGAGACCACGGCCCACACCTCAGCCTCATCATCAAAGTGAGCAATTTTGGCAAGGTTGCGCTCACCAATAGCGGCGGTAGCCCTGGCCTCAGCAAATTGGGTGTCAAATACCCAGTCACCAGTCTGGTACTCAGGCTTTTGTAGCCTAAGTTCCAGTAGCTTTACGGCATCAGCCTGGCGCTGGTACTCAGCCCGTAGAATCCTGGCAGGGGTGGACTTTACTACGGCGTGGGTCTTGCCCTCGCCAGCGGTGGTAAGGGTCTGTGAGTCAATGGTGACAGCGGTGATGGTCTTGGTCATTTTGGTGGCCTTTCGGGTCCTGGGTCATCAAGCCATCTGGCCTGACCCCTCCATTATGACATGGTTTTTACAAAGTGTGCAAGTTTTTCTAAAAATTATTTTCTGGCGTGTCTAATGGTTCAAAATACCAGGGCACGGATGCCAGCTCTACCTGGCAATAAACGCCCATCTGCCAATCCTCGCCATAAACCTTTTGGCTCTCCCACTGGACAATCAGAGAGTCATCCTGGAGCAGGGGATTGCCATCACAGTATTTGGGGAGCGAGATGGAATCTCCCAGGGACCTCTGGAGCTTGTCCAAATCAGGGGTCACGCTGGGCCAGGGGCGCTTCACGGTCTTAGGCCGTGGCATGTAAAAAGTGGCCCGCACAATCACGGGCTCTGTAAAGGGGGTTAGGTTGCCAGTGTCATTCATCATGTCAATGACAGCCTGGCCCACAGCTTTGCGGAATGGCTCTAGCTTTTTGCTGGCCTCAATGAATCTGCCACCTGAGGCGGCGTTTCCTCCCACATAGCGTTTTGAGCCCTGGGGGGCAGGTTCAACACCCGCCACCCAGAACTCAGCGGCCTCTCTAGTCATCATCCCTGGTCATTTGTACACCAGCAATGATGGCGGCCAGAAACATCCAGGATGAGAGGACCCATCCCAGGACCTTTAGCCAGTAGGTGGTTGCATCTGTGGCAAGTAGGCCCAGCGCAACACCAAAGACTAGAGAGTAGATTACGGGCACCATTAGAACGGGGTTTCCTCTGACAGCTTTTCAATCTGTGGGTTGTTGACATTTACCTGGGCATAGTGAACCAGGCCACTGTCACCCTCAAACTTGTCAACCTTGACCGATAGATTGCCCAGGACATTGATTGTCTGGCCTACCTGGTAACCAGCTGGGTCAGTCCAAACAGTGAACTTTTCCTTTCGCTGGTTGCCCTCACGGTCCGTGAAACTAGTGCTAACCGCTAATCCCTTGTCGGAAATAATGCGGTCAATTGTTGCTCCATCAATTTTTATCTTTGCCATTACGGCCTCTCTTTTATTCCAGTGCCATCCATTGCGGCTGGCGTTTCTACTCTAGCGCATCCACCATTGAATACCAGGTGAATCTCTCCAGTGAATCCGTGGCGGTTTTTTGCCACATCAATCACAAACTGATTAGCCTCAAACTCAGCATCATTCGGACCACGGTGCCTGGATAGCAACATGACCACATCCGCATCCTGTTCAATGGCTCCAGAATCCCTCAGGTCACTGAGCTGAGGCATCTTATCCGTGCGGGCCTCTGAGTTTCGGTTTAGCTGAGCCAGGGCGATTACGGGCACCTCAAAGTCTCTGGCCATGGTCTTTAGCTCCACGCTGAAATCACTAATGGACTCATAGCGCTTCCTGCCTGGCACGGTGTCACGGATGAGGCCCAGGTAGTCAATGACAATGGCCTTTAGTCCACCGTTTTGCTGGAGGGTGCGGGCGTGAGCTCTGATGTCATTGATTGTCTGGCCGCCCTTATCAATAATGGCCAGGCTGGACTTGCTCAGCTCATCCTTACCCTTGGCCAGCTGGGTCCAGTCATACTTGTCCAACTTGCCCTTTTCAATGTTGCCCAGGTAAACGCTGGAGGTCATGGCATAGAGGCGATTCATTAGCTCTGCCTTGCTCATCTCCAGGCTGTGGAATGAGACTGGGCCAAGCTTGCTCAGCTCATAGGCCACCTGCAAACCAACTACGGTCTTACCTACACCTGGGCGGGCTCCAATGACATACATGGCACCAGGGCGGAATCCCTGGATGGCCTCATTCAGCTTTGGCCAGGGTGAGCGCATAAAGACCCTGGGGGTGCTTAGGGTGTCCAGGTGGGGGAGGGCTAGGTTGCTGATGTACTCAATGTGGCCCTGGCTGGAGCGCTCTGCTAGTTGCCCTAGCTCTCGCCTGGCGCTGTCAATTACGGCCTCAGGGCTTTCATTGTTTTGTAGGGCGGATTGAATACGCTGAGCTGAGTAGCTGAGCTCTCGCTTGATAGCCGCATCTCTCACAGCCGTTGCGTAGTAAGAAACGCTCTGCCATGAGGGTACTTGGCTCTGCCAGTCCCAAACATCTGTCATGTGCTGTGGGAATCTGGCGCTAATGGTCACTGGGTCAATTGGCTCACTTGCCCGCCGCATCTCGCTCATGGCCTGGTAGACCTTTGCCAGCTTTGGGTCATTGAACTCTGATGGAGCCAAGTTGACCTCATCAAGTGCCTGGCCGTTGCTCAGTAGCACGGCACCAATTACGGCGATTTCTGGATTCATTGTTAGTCCTCTCTGATTCTCAGAATACTCTACGCTTTGGAGATTCTAGCTCTTTTGGCTTTTGCCATTCAGCGGCTTTCCTAATCCAGTTGCGATAGGCGGCCTCCCAATCCTTTTTCACGGCGTTTCGGGTTGCTGAGTGCCAGTAGTCAATGAATTTATGAGTCTCTAGCTTTAGGTCAATCCAGGTGAAATGCTCAGCCATGATTCTCATTGACTCAGGTGATGGTTTCCAGTCTTTGGGGAGGCGGGTAGCACCCTTGGTGCTCCCCTCTAGGTTCTTATTAGGTTCTTTATTAGGTTCTGGTGAAACGGGCTTCACCCCTGAATGACTCCAGATTTCACCCCTGGTGACTCCAGATTTCACCCCTGATGCACCAGATTTCACCCCTGTGTCATGTTGCAAACTGCCATCACATTCCTCAGGGCACTGCACCAAAATCCAGTAGCGGTTGGTCTTGTATTGGGTACCGAATCCGCCCTGCTCATCAATGCGAATCTCACCCAGAGCCTCTAGCTCCCTGATTATTTGTTGCACCCTACGCTCTGATACTCTGGCGTACTTTGCCAGGGTGGAGATGGCTGGCCAGGCACCCGCATCTGAGTGGTGGTTAGCGATTCCCCACATAACCAGTTTTGCGGTGCCCTCAGCCTGAGAGTGGTGTAATACGGCGGTTGTAGCTTCAATGCTCATAGTGTCACCTGAGCTTTATTTTGCGGCATGTCTTGTCCTATTTCTTTTGTTGCGGGTTACTAGCATAAACCCTAGTAGTTATCCCTTGCGAATGTTGGTTGCTCCAACGGGCCCCCTGGTTCTAGTCCTCCCAGGGGGTTTCTCTTTTCTCAAACTTGTCATCTAGCAAGTACCAGACACCCTCCCAGCTATCAAACACTGGGGTTGTCAATGGGTCCTGGCCCTGCCTCAATTTCCAGCCAAACCTCTGAGCGGTCACTGAGGCGGTCTCTGAGGCCTCCATGGCCCCGTTGAACTCACTACACATAACAATGATGTTGGAGGCGGCAGAACGGCTCACAGAGCCCCCCATGCCCCTATTGCGGCGGTGCTGTGGTACCAGGGTGTCACCATGCTCTCCACAATGGAGACAGTGCCCATCCCTGGCCAGGTAACGCTGAAACTCTTTTTTAGTCACAGTCCTGACAGTCTTTTTCACAGACCTCACAGCGGCCATCACACTCAGCGCAATAAAAATTCTCATCCATGCGGGTCTGAGCAATTGAGTAAGCCACTAGGTGCCTGAGTAGCTGGCGCTCTAGGCGGCGGCGCTTCCATTCTGTAAACCACTTCATCTGGTGGTCCTCCATTCCATTTCAATCAGCTTTCCAGCGGCCATCACGGCCATCATGGATTCACTGAGATGCTTGATTTTTGCTTTTACACGGTTGAGCTCCACCTTGGCTAGGTCAGCCTGAAATCTGGCATCACTGGACTTTAGTTTTGCTATGGCCTGGCGGTCAACTACAGTGCCCTGGGCTTTGAGCAACTCTGAGGCCTCTAGCTTGTCTGCCTCTGAGGATAGCTCCACCCATTTGCGCTCAGCCTCTGCCAGGATGTCTACGCCACGCTCACTCTGGAGGCGTATCTGGTTCAACTCTTTGATTACTTGGCCTGGTGTCTCCATTTATTTCCTCTCTGAGAATCTGGCCCAAACGCCTTAGCTCACCGTATTCCCGTAGGCCCTCATCTTGCCTACCAGTGTTGTAAAGCATTTGGACCAGCTCCCGCTTTTCAGTCATTGCGGCAACCAGAATCTGTCTACTCTGTAAATCCATCAGACAGGGCCGTAATTGCATCTAGGGTGGACTTAGGCGCACCGTTTTGGCGGGCCTCATTGTAGATAGTCCGTAGGGTTTCCAGGCTGTCTGCCTTACCTGCCTCAGCGATAAAGTCTCTTACCTCTGGCTGGCGGTTACGCACTTCCTCTTGGCTGGCTACACCTTTGCGGGTGTCTACAGCTAGAGCGGCAACCATGGCACGGCCCCAGGCGGCGGTCTCAGCATTTTGTACCTCACTATCCCTGGTGAACCTGGTAGGTCCTGGCACGGGCTCCCATGCGGTTCCAATGCCTGGCACTGGGTCATCTGGTGAGCGGTAAGCGGCGGCGGTGTAAACTACCCAATCCTTACCACCAAAGTCAGAGAGAAAATCTAGCTTTACCTGGACCAATGAGCCCTCAGGGTACTTCTCTCTAAACTCAACAATTCTGGAGGCTACATCTATGTAGTCCAGCGGGCCCTTGTAATCGCTCACTGGATTACCTCCCAGCTTGCCTTGTCATCTAGGTCAATCCACCAGTCCAGGTGGCGTACCTGCACCGCAATCTGGTCTCTGTCTCGCCAGCCCTCACGGATTGCCGTAATGGTGCCAACAATGTACACGGGCTGGTCATCGTTACCCAGCTTGATGTCAATAACATCGCCTAAAGATGGCATGTTAGTCCTCATTTCTTACTTACTAAAAACGGCTGTCCAGACCCTCTGGACTGCCTACTAAACGCCCATTGGCCATCTACCAATCCACGCTTAGCATTTCCCATCATAGCCATAACCTGGCTCTTTAGTTTCATGGCGGCCTCTTTTGCTTTGGCCTCCACTTCCAAGGCTACCTGTAGGTCCTGCCCTACAGCGCCAAGCTCTACCTCTGAATCCCAGATGTCTGGGTTCATGGTTCTCACGGATGTATAAGTTGACTCAGAGCCATCCCACTTTGGCGGAATGTCATGCTCACAGTGGCGTAGGAAATCCTCAACCAGTTCAATGTCAGCCTTTTGCTGGAACAGGTCAGCCTCTACCTCATACTCACGGTAGTCAGAGCCACCAATGAGCACGGCAACATACGCCTTGGATAGACCTAGGCAACTCATGTACCACTGGACCTGGGTGAGGTAGTAAAGCGGCACCCCACTCTCCCAGTCATCTGGGAATCTGGCGGTCTTGATTTCAATGATGGACATGGTGCCATCCTTTGCCAGGGCGATGCCATCTGGGTTAGCAATCTGGTAGGGCAGGGTCTCGCTTTGCCAGGTGCCTACCTCACGGATTACCTCTAGCTCTGGGTGGTTGTCTGCAAACTTGTCCAGCACCACAGCCTCTAGGCGGCGGCCCCATTCCATGGCAGGTGAGTCTGGAATTTCGCTGTCAATCTTGCCTGTGAATTTGGCCCAGGCCGTATAGGCGGATTCCCATTTATTGAGTCCACAGATTGTAGAAACCATTGAACCGCCAATGGCGTTAGCCCTGAGCATGTGCCACTCAGGGGAGTTGGAGGCGTAGTTACCAAGGCATCTAGCGGCCCTGATTTGCGTTAGCGCTTTGTGTTGTGTCATACTCATGACTCTACATGAGAGGACTGACATTTTGCTTTATTTGAGAAAAGATGGCATCTGGGAAATCCAGTGCCAGGGGTGCAAGACCCTACTAACCGAACAGATTACAAACCCAATGCCTGAGACCAGTGGAGATGCCATGTTCAAAGCATGGAGCGCTGGCTGGACTATTCGCCCAGGCGTTACTAAGTGCCCAGGATGTGCAAATGTTCAAAAGTAAGTACGCCGCTCAGCTATGGCGTGAGCTAATGGATGCCACTAAAACTGCTCCATCTATCCCGCCTTGCCAAACCTCTGACCCAGATGCCTGGTTTCCAGAGCAATCGCATACGGACCCGTACGCAAACACCCAGTCCTATTACCTGGCCAAGAAACTATGTGACCAGTGCCCAGTGAAAGCTCAGTGCCTGGCATACGCCCTGGCTAATGAGGAAGAATTTGGCATGTGGGGTGGCACCACGCCTAGACAGCGCCAGGCCATGCGAGACCGTAGAGCGGCAGGTAGGCCAAGGAAACAGGCATAAAAAAATAGCCCCCCAGCATTTAGCCAGGGGGCATTTTTTATTTCTGTGAGTTACAGGCGGTCCTCAGTAATGTCTGGGTCCTCATCCTGGTAACGGGAGGCATCCTCAAAATCAAAGTCACCATCCTGCTCTACTTTGAGAGCATCTTGGACATTCTCATTGTCGCTCTTTGCTACGGCGGCACGGAAAGCATTTACCACGGCGGCATCTGCCAGCTCACCTGTCCAGGTGAGTGAGACCCCAATGTAGGTCAACACGCCCGCAAAGGCGGTACCGACACCGATTAGGGAGCCCATGACCCAATTGCCATCGGTCACAATCGCACCTACACCAGTGCCAGCAAAAAAGGTGGCTAGGAATAGGCCAATTGAGTGCCTAAGGATGAGCCATAGTTTGGCCATTGCGTTTTTCATTTGAACACCTCTCCACAGTGTTTGCACTCATGTTGGTGAGTGCTGGCCTCAGGCTTTGGAGCCTTAGGGGCCTTGGATTGATTAGTGATGAATTTGTAAAGGTCAAAGACCTGGCCTGACCAGGCACCAGTGAGGGTGTCTGATAGACAGCTGTGACTGTGGGCCCCTGATGAGGCTGAGCCAGTGGAGCCTACTTTGACATCCTTGGCGATTACCTTGCCAGCAAACACCTTGGAGCCTACGGAAACGCTAAACGGGTTCTCATGGTCACCAGTGCATTTATCGCCATGCTTTGGGCAAGCTAGGTGGTGGTGAGACACAAACCAGGTCTTACCATCTACCCAGCCAGTGTAGACAATGCCCCAGCCCATGATGTTTGACCACTTGATTAGCTTGATGGTGCCATCAGTGACAGCTGGGTGAGCTACACGCCCTGGAGCCCAGTCAGTGCCACGGTGAGGGTTAGATGGAGCGCCCTTGAATTTTCTTACCTTGCCAAAATGGCCAGTAATGGTTGAATCTGGGAAAGGGGTAATCCACTTAGCCAAGGCGTACCACCTGGCCGCCAGCAACCTGGCCATTTAGCTTGAATAGCAACTGAGCGTACTCATTGCGGGTCCAGCCATCTGGGAGGTACATGGCCGCAACTGTCTGGAGGTTCTCGCCATCCTGGAGGATGTGGTGAGTAGCCCTAGGGGTCTCTACCACCAGCTCAGTTTCTACTGGGCGCTCAAACTCAGTACCCTCTTGCACGATGCCATCATTGTCAGCATCTACAGCCTGAGGCACATAGGGCTTTGGCTTATAGGTTTTTTTAGTTGCCATTTTCTTTCCTTAGATTAGTTGACAGCCTGAGAGACTAGTGCCACTACCAGGGCGGTGGTAGCGGCACTAGCTAAGGCTGTGACCCAGGCTGTTTGCCAGCGGGCTCTCTCCAGCTCTCTAATGCGGTCCTCATGGTCTTGCACCATCTTGATGGTTGCCTTGATTTCCGCCATGTCCTGGACAATGGACCAGAGTAGCTGTGACTGGGTACTTTTCTGGGTTACAGTCTGGTCACTCATTTGTCTTGTCAGAAATTACGAAGACTCTATCAATCCAGGTCAATGAGCTTTCATCCCATTCCCAGAAACCCTCAGGCTCAGTAGTTGGCTTAGGCTCAGGGGCAACCCAGGCAAATGCCTTTTTGTCCCAGGTCCATGACTCAAAAGGCTGAGGGGCCTTGAACTTTCCAGAGATAACCTCTGCACCTACCCAGGCAACCCCAGTAGATTCAGTTTCTTCAATTATGGTCTTGTCTGGCAGTAGTAGCTCTAGTACTTCTTTGCTATCTGCAATGGCAATGTTTTCCACAATGTTGTTATCAATAACAGCAAAAGTTGTCATTTTATCTCCTTAAGAATTCAATACGATTAGGCCACCAGCACCGCCATTGCCGCCAGCACTTGCAGGGCTTCCAACATTGCCTGACTGACCACCAGCGCCAGCAGTCAAACCGCCGCCGCCACCGCCACCGCCACCAGCACCAGCACCATAAGCGCCACCGCCGCCGCCAGCGTAAATGCCGCCGCCACCGCCGCCACCGCCATTACCGTTATCCCAGCCACCGCCACCGCCACCAGCACCAAATGCTGAATAGTATGGGAATTTTACACCAGAGCCAATTCCTACTCCAGTTGTTCCCTGTGCGGAACCGCCATCAGAGCCATCAGCACCACCGCCACCGCCAGGCCATTGGGAACCGTATTCCCTGCTACCTGAGCCTCCACCAGAGCCACCAGCACCGCCACGGCTTCCATTAGAGTTTGAGAAACCACCAGCACCACCAGCGGCAGTGATGCCATTGAAAGTACTAGCGCCTCCAGCGCCACCATTAGATGGAACGGCTCCACGGGTACCACCTGCACCACAGACTAGTGAATAGGACCCAGGGGCAATCGTGAATTTTTGAATGTAGCCAGAGCCGCCGCCGCCGCCGCCACCGCCAGAACCAGAGCCACCAGCGCCACCGCCGCCAATCAGAACAGCCTTAGTAGTAGCGCTAATAGTTACCACTTGTGAGGTGCTGTAGGAAGTAGTGGTTAGCAGTTGGCCCTGAATGTACGCATTATTGAAAGCGGCAGAAACCCACATAGCTGTAGTTGCCACAATAGTTACAAATGCAATGTCAGAGGTGGAGCGCACATTGATTTCAAATGTGTTGTTACTTGAACCAGTATCTGGGTCACCTAGAGTAAAGGTATCTGCTCCATTTACTGGAATCACATTATCCGAGGCATTGAATAGCTTGAAAGTGGCATTTACGCTTCCGTTATAGGTCAATCCCCATGCCTTGAACTGGTGAACGCCCATAGGGCCAGAATAAGCAATTTGGCTAGTACCTACTGGAACATAAAATACCTGTCCACCGCCACCAGCTCCACCTGAGCTAGATGATGGAAGTGGAAATACTGAAATGCTCATTAGTTTACCTCACTACCAAATAGAGTAAAGGTTAGGGCGTTAGCGGTATTGCTAGAAACGGTGATTTTGTCACCAGGGCCCAATGTCATACCTGTGGTGATTGCAAAAATAGACTGAGTTGCAATCTTGACATCATAGGCAATTGCGTTACCTGCTACCGCCGTAGCCCCATTGATTCTCACATAGATTCTACATGTAACCTCACCAGATGCCACATTGGCTACATTCAGAGTAGAGACTACAGCTGAGGTGCCAGATGGTACTGTATAGAGGTCTGCATTAGCAGTAGTGCTTGGGCTTACCTGCCCTAAGACTTTATAGGTATTTGCCATGTTTATGCTCCCATTAGTAGGAATGGACTCAGCGCCGATTGTGCGCTAAGGAAAGTACGGCGGTCAGCAACGGCCCCCGCAAGAATTGATGTTGCACTAGGGGCAATAGTAACCAAACCTAGTAGAAATTGGTACACGCCCGCATCAGTTTGAGTCAAAGTTGGAGGCGCTGGGTTTGATGGTACTGCTACGCCTTGGACCACCTTTAGGATAATGCTATTTAGTGTAGGGTCCAGCTCCAATACAATTGCATCCACCCTGGTATTGGTGCCAGCGGTGGCAATGGCTAGGGTTTCCTGGGTGGTAGATAGGTAATAGTGTCCACGCACCATAGCCTCACCAGCCGCAACACGGACCTGTAAGCCGCTGTCATCTCCAAATGGCTTTAGCTTGGTGTCATCTGGACCGCCATTTACGCCCTCACCAATGTGCCTAGCCCACTTACTAAATTGGGTTTCGGTTGTATCAATGTTCTCAAATGGCCAGGATGATTGTGCCATGTTATACCTCTATCTCATAGGTTCCAGAAATGTGGAATGTATCCGCTGTGCTCAGGGTCACAGGGAAAGTGGATGTAAATGGGATGTCTTGGACACCAGATGCAACTTTGTCTGAGCTACTCAGCCAAATAGTGCTCTGTCCAGCCAGGACATGCCCGCCCATGTTGAACTGGGTACTAGTGCTAACATCATGTAAGCAACCCTCTCTAAATTGATAACTGTTTTTAGATGGGTAAGGCAGAGTGAGGTAATACTGTCCAGTACCAAAATTAGTGATGCTTGTGAAATTTACCCTGATGCTGAAATGCACCAAGTTTCCAAAGCGGGTAAATGAGGCAGTGAAAGCTTGCCCTGGGTCAAAGACAGGCTGGGTGCCGTTAGTGCCGCCGCCAGGGATGTACTGAGTGCTAATACCGTAACCAGTGGTGGAGCGCTCTAGGTTGCTTACACGGCTGTCAATCTGGTTGGTCTTGGCCAGTAGCTTTGCCTCAAACTCAATGCCTACTGGGGTGCCTACAGTGGCTCCCAGGCGTACACCATCAGAGTCAATCCTTATGCCAATTTCTGTTACTACGGCGGCGGTCTCAATGTTGTTGTTTACAACCGTTACACGGTCACCCACAAACCAGTCCACGCCATAGACCATGTTGACATCATCAGATGGTGTTACAGACATCTCAGTGATGGTCTTGCCACGCTCTACCAGTAGCTCATCACCAGCGGTGTTTAGCTCAGCCAGGTTGTTAGCGCTACGGGCATCCACAAAGGTTTCTACACGGCGGCCCCATTGAGATTCTGCCTGGAGGCTCTCAGCGCTAGTGCGCTCAATAAAGGTACGGTTTTTAGCCTCACCCTTGCCGCCCACAATTGCCCTGGTGACCGTTGGAGTGCCATAGCTCAATACAGCGCTAGACAGTTTGCGGTTTTCAATGTCCATTCGGACAGTGCTGGTACGGTCCTGAGGGTCAAAGACCTCAAACAGTAGCTCATCAGCAACCTGGGTAATCTGGTAGCCAATGCCACCTACCTGAGCAAGCTGGTAAATCAGCTCTTGCAAGTTGTCGAACCTGGCCGCCGCTGAGACAACCTCACCACGGCCCTGGTTAGGTGCCACCACCAAGGATGGCACCTGGCGAACAGATGGAGCAAGCGCCCCCATGTTTGCTTCAATGTAGGACTTGATTACAAATTCAGCTTCACCTGAGCGGTCATCATAGTCATCAGTCTGAGCGGTGACATCAGCGGTGCTGGGCTTTGGGTAAGCCAGGTGCTCAGCCAGAATGATGTCATCACTAGCGCCAGTGATTTCCCAGTTACCCTGGATGTTGTCCTGGGTTTGAGATAGGCGGGCGCTTAGCGTAGGGCCAGAGAGAATGGTAGTGCCGTCTGGCCCAGTCAGCACAATCCCGTAGTTTGGCTGGCGTAGGTATTCACCAAGTGGATGGTTGTGGGGCAAGGTCAATGACCATGCACCCACATTGTTGAAACGCACTACAAAGGTTGCGCCTACCAGGTCCTGTGGGCGAATCTGACCAATGCGGTCCAGGTTAGGGTCTCTAACCTCTACCAGCAAATCTTCAACCCGCATTAGTGGACTACCTCAAATCTTGGTGAGTAGGTCAGTTTTGCCAAAAATCCAGCATCAGCTAACCCAGTGACAGACATGCTGGAAATCCCTGGAGGAATCACAAATAGCTTTGGGGCTGGCTTTAGCTTTGAATACTGATTTGCACCAGCCGCATCCAAAACAGTGCCGCTTTCAGTGTCTACATAGAACACCTCACCTGGCAAGATTTCATCAAAGCCAAATGACTGAGTGCCGTTAGAGATAATTACATTGGTTACAGGTCCAGTAATTTCCCAGATTGGATAGGCCGCAACATCTCCCTGGTTATTTACCTGGACAACGCCCAATGTTTGCGAGCTGGAAACTTTCATTTTTGTCAGCTGTGGCAAAAGGCTACGGCCAGTGTCTCCATTGCCAATGGTGAACTGTTGGACAATGCTAGAGCGCCAGAATGGGTTAGGACACTGGAAAGATAGTGCCCAGCGGTTCCAAATCAAACCAGCGTTTGAACCCCACTGAGATTCAGCGCCACCAACATAGTGACCCTCTAGAAATAGGCTGGTGCCATCTGAGTAGTCAGCAACTATCCTGGTAGGGCCAGAGCTGTCCTGGAGCAAGCGGCTGAGGCGGCGTAGTTTGCTCTGGACATCATCACGGTCAGTGCCCAAAATGGTCACGGCCATGTCAATGGTCCTGATGCCTCTCTTGCTGTGGCGGAATACACCACCATCTCCAGCGCTGTCCTCAATCCTCACCTGAGCGGTAGGGATGCCAAAGCCAGTAAATTCTGGGTTTAGGACATAGTTGGAGTTATCAAATGTAATGGTGTCCCCGTTGGAACCTACTAGGGAGTAATTCACATTTACCAACTTGCTACCACCTTAGCTCTACGCATGGCCTGGAATAGGGCTTGCTCACTGTCAATTGATTGGTTTGGAGCGGCGTAGTAGTTGACTACTTTACCACCCATGGTCTCAGCGGCCAGGCTCTCAAACCTGTCCAGTGGAATCACTAGCTCAGGGCCAGCCTCACCTACCAGGGCAGGGGTTGGACCAGTTACCAGGCCGCCAGTTGCCATTGGGCGTAGGGTTGCCAAGCCTCCACCTACAGTGGTGGCATTAGCCCTGGCTGTAGTGATGCTACTTTGGAGCGCATCAATCTCAGTTTTCATGGCCTTGGCGGCGGCTTTCATGCCCTTGATTTTTTCCTTGAATTCCTTGTCAATCTCATCAAGGCCAGCTAGGAAAGCGGTGTTAGCATCTAGCAGAGCCTGGTTTAGAGTTTCCTCAGCATCCAGCAAAGCCTCATCTCTGACCACCTTGGCATCCGCAACCTCTTGGTTGAATGACACCATGATTTCAGCAATTTGCTCATCATAGAGAGTCTTTTGCTCAGCTAGGGCTACACGCTGGTCCTCTAGGACAGAGGCATACAGGTTTTTCAGCTCAGTGGTTGCCAGGCCGTTTTTCTCATAGAGAGTCTGGGCCAGGGAGTCCATGCCAGTTCCAGCCTCAGACTCAATCACATTGAATAGGTCTTTTAGCTCACGCTGTTGCTCAGGGGTGGAGTTTAGGATGCCCTGGGCCAGCTCATTGCCAGCCTCTCCACCTGCCGCTACAACCTGCTCAATGAATGTCTGAGAGAATCCCTTGGAGGCAAGCTCAGCCGCATTAGCGATTAGCTGGCGAGACTGAGTTAGCTTGGTCCTCAAACCATCTACCAGGCCACCGACACTCTTATTGATTGCATCACTGCTAAACATGTCAGCAATGTTGACCTCAGCCGCTGAGCGGAAAGCATCCCTCAGGCGGTTCATGGACTGAGCGATTACATCCGCTAGTTTCTTGGCGGTGTCCTCATTGATTTTGGCAACGGACTGGTTGTAATTCTTTAGGGCATCACCCATGGCCTTATCACGGCGCATAGTGGCCTCAGTAATGGCCTTGTCATAGCGCTCAGCAATGTCAGTCTGAGCCTCCATGTAATCCTGGTTAGCCTCTGAGACTGCCTCATTGTACTTTTTACGGTTTTCAATGAGGGCCTTTTTGGTGTCCTGAATCAGCTCTTTTACCTTGGCCCGCATAGCCGCCGCCGCTTTAGCCGCCTCAGCCGCCGCACTATTGGCAGGGCTAGTCACTGGGGTAGTGCTAGTGGTGGTGGTGACAGGCTTGGTGCTGTTCTGTAGGTTCCTAAAGCGGTTGTCCTCACCCTTAGCGCTTACAGTTGTAGTGGTAACGGTGATGCTTTTGTTTAGGCTCTTTGGGTCAATGCCAGCCCATGCCAGTAGGGCGTTTACGATTGGCTCCAGCTGTGCCCACAGGGGCTTTAGGAAAGATGTTAGGCCTTGAACAGCGGTATTTACCGCCTCAATAATCCCTGGCTTCATCGCTTCAAAGAATGGGGTTAGCCAGCCAATTACTGTCTGTAGAACAGTTGTAAGGCCCTTTAGGGCAACCGTTAGGACTACGGCAACAACATCAGCCAGGACTTGAATGACTGGTAGTAGTAGCTTTGCCAGGATGTCAAACCATGAGGTGAGCACTGGAACAATTACCTGTACTAGCTCAGCTAGTGCTGGTAGCACATTGCGAATTAGAGGCATCATGGCCTCAACTAGTGATAGTGCTACTGGAGCCAGGGAGTCCAGGATGTCAATAAACGGCGGCAGGATTGCCTCCAGTAGGGTTCCACCTACCTCAACAAATAGGCCAAACACCTCAATCAGTGGCTCTAGCGCATCAAACAGAGGGCCTAGGTTGTCAGCAACCATGGTGATTACTGGAGCCAGGGCCTCCATGATGGTGACTAGGACTGGGCCAAGCTCTTTGACCAGCGGGGTAAGTGCTGGAATCAGCGCCTGTAGCGCTGGCAATAGGGCGGCACCTACCTCAGCCTGGACATTGGCAAACTCAGCCTTAAGAATACGCTGGGCATTAGCTAGGCCATCAGAGGTGTTAGCAAAGTCACCCGCCATGCGGTTGGTCTGCTCCATGATGGCACCATAGCGGGCCTGAATCTTTTGTTGCTCAGTTAGCTCAGTACCAGTTGCCGCAATGTTGTTGGCGTAGGCAAAGGCCTTTACAGATGCCTCAGAGACATCAATGCCGTAGCGGCGTAGTGGCTCTGTTTCACCAGCAAGACCAGCCCTGAATAGGCCCATGGCCTCATTGACATCAAGATTCATCACGGAGGCAAAGTCAGCGCCACGGGTGGTTAGGTCATCCATGACCTTTACAACATCGCCACCAGGGCCAGCAATCTTCTCAGTGAAAGCGGTAAAGCCTACAGCCAGCTGGTTGAATTGCTGGGTTGAAAGGCCCAGGCTGGTTGCCGCCTCTTGCCCTAGCTTTTTGATTCCCTCAGCGTTTTTGCCAAAGGAAACATTCACGGCGTTTAGAGACTCATTTAGGTTAGATGCCTGGCTAACTGAGTCACTGAAAAACTTGCCTACGCCAGTAGCGGCTAAGGCAATGCTGGCCATGCCAGCTAGTTTCTTTAGGGAGCCGCCAAAGCCATCAGTAAATGACTTACCAGCCGCCTTACCCGCTGTTCCACCAGGGCCACCAACGCCAGCAAGCTCTTTAGCTACAGCGCTCTGGAATCCCTTGGCTACAGGAATGAGTGTTACATAGGCGTAGGCTTGTTCTGCCATTCAATGTCTCCATCTTTAGCCCGCCTCAGGATTTCCCTGGCATCTTTACGGGGTTTGACTGTCTTTGGTTTGCCGTTAGTGTCCCAAGGGCGTGGCCATGGTTTTGGCTTTTTCTTGGAATTTACGGTTGCGAGTAGGTCATAAGTTGCGGCGGCAATGGTCCAGTTGTAATCAATTGGGTGTGACCATTTACCCTTTGCGGCGGATAGCCAGCTGGTAGGGTCACTCAGCAACATGAATACTAAATAAACAACTTCTTCCCAGGGCAGGGTTGTGCCCAGGTCAGCCAGGCCTAAACCAAACCTGGCTCTAAAGTCATAAACAAATGCGGGCTTATAGTCCTCTAGGATTTCGAGGACTCTGAGGATTCCCCCAGTGGGGCCCCCTGGGTCCAGCCCTTCATGGCCTCAGTGAATTCTTTTAGGGTCATGGAGTCAATGATGGCCAACTGGTCATCATTCAAGAATTCCTCCAGGAACATCCACATAGCCTCATCTTCATTGGCTTTGCGGGCTTTACGAATAACGCCTACAGGCATCTCAGTGAAAGCTGGGAGGGTGATTTTCTTGCCATTGTGTTCGATTGTGTAGCTCATTGCGGTCTCTTTCCTAGTAATTGCGGCTGAGGGGGGCTAGATAACTAACCCCCCTCATAATACCTGGCCAGCCGCCGCAATAAAGCCAGCCAGGATTGGGATTCTTTACGCCTCTAGTACGCTAAAGAACTTCTTGAAAGTAGTGGAGCCAGCATCAGCGTAGGCGGTGATGGTCACATTGTAACCAATTGCCTCACCAGATGCCAAGGTGCGCTCACCCACAGCGGTGATTTCACCAGCTGGGATGTAGGTGCGCTCTACGGTTGCGCCATCTACAACATCAATAACGAAAGACTTACGGCCACCAGTGGTGGTTGGGTCTCCATCAAGTGCGCCACCAGTGATAGATGCACCGTAGTAAAGCTCCAAAACATCCTGGTTGGTCTCCAGGAAAGTCAAGGTCACGCTGTAGGTACCCTCAGAGGTTACCTCACGGACTAGGGAGCCGTTCTGCCATGCACGAATCTGGTTGGTGGAGCGGTCAATGCTCTCAGCGATTCCATCAGCTGAGATAAATCCCAGGTCAGTGAAAGCCGCATTTAGAGCGGTGCTGGAGTCAGTTGGAGCAGTGGTGCCAGTAGGTGCTACATAGACAGCGCCGCTAACCGCAACTCTTACATTGTCTGAATCTAGTGCCATTATTTATTCCTAACTATAGTTAGAGGTTTGTGCCTCTATGGGTTACGGCGAAACGCATAAATCTACGCTCACCCTTTAGGTCTGTCACATCCTGAATGGAGGACTGAACAGAGGTTGCCGTAATGGGTTCACCATCGGGCAAGTCATCAAAAATTGCTTCCACAGCTAGAGCCAATTCCTCTGCCGTAGCGTAACTGGTTTCATAAATGTTGACACCAATAACTGAGGTGGTAAGGGTCTTGCCATCTCTAGTGCCTCCATCACGCCTCAGAATGACCTGTGAGGGGCTTTCATCAGCTCTTACAGCTATTCTAGTGTCCGTAAACCCTAAAGCCGTTAGAGAGGCACTGAGGCGGGCAACTAGGTGCGCCATAATGTCGCTAAAAATAACAGCATCAGCCATCATGCACCTCTCTTAGGTTTGTTGGTTTTCACTTGTGTGCCTCTATTGCCACCAGCCAGGTCCAGAGCTCTTGATAGGTCACCAGTATTGGCTTCCTCAAAATCAGAGCCCCTAATTACCTTTACGGCGGCACGGGAGCGGCGGGTGACCTCTTGCAAGGTTGACCCTGGCAAAGCGGCCTGGACATTTTCCATCCTGGTCCTAAGCATCGCCATAATCTCTGGAGACCTTAGTAGCTCACGCATCCCAGAGAGGTGGAGCCTTACATGGCCACCGCCACCAGGAATCTTACTAGCCATTCACTTCCCTCTGGAGGTCAATAACGGTGCCTGGCCGCCAGTTGCCTAGGCCATTACGCCAGTCAAAAGGCTCTCCATCTAGTACATAGCGGATGCCACGCACTACAAAAATGTCATTGTTCTGTACATCAGTGCCCGCTGGTAGGTAAACCGTTAGGCCTGAGGTCACTGTAATCTCTGCCGCTCCAACGGTCTTGGACCCTGTACGGGCGGCAACCATGGCCAATAGCTCAGTCTCTGTGGTGGTTATGACTGGCTGGCCGTACGCATCAGTCCCGCTGGAACTTTGTCGGATTTGGGTAATTGATTCCATAATTTCCGTTTCCTATTGTGGATGCTGAGCGGAATGTGAGGCCACGGTAGCTGTCTGCCACCTTTGCCTCTACGGGGCTCATCATTACCTGAGCTCCAACTGCCCATGAGGCGTAGGACTGTGAAAAAGGGCCCACGGCTTGTTGCTGTACACCAGCCGCCGCATCAGGGCTAATTGAGAGGGTCCTGGCAACCATGCCAGCTACTACAGCCACTACATCAGCTGGAACCTCGGCACTGCCGTGCTCATAGGTCACAGTGACAGGGGTGTAACTGCCAAGGTCATAGATGGACTGGTGGCCATCCCAGGTAAAGTCAATTGAGTTACCATCTAGGTCTTTGACCTCAGTAACCTCAATGACAGGGCGCTGGACCAGCCGCACAATTCCATCCTTAGGGAATAGGCGCACGGTGCTCTCAGCAACCTCAAACTTTTGTACAGCTCTCTGTACAAATAGTGCTGAGGCATCCTCCAGGTAGGCGGTTGCCTTTGACAATTCAGAAACTGTCAGGCTACGCCCCAGGCGGGCTTCAACATCTGCAATGGTGGCCAGTGCCATTAGGACCTCTCTAATAAATCTTTAGGGAATGGCTAAGGGCCCAGGATTGCTCCCAGGCCCTTAGCGGTTAGCCTTATTTAGTAGGCGGAAACAAACTTAACTACAGCCTCGGTCTTTACAACCTTTGCGCCGTAGACATTCAAGCCGCGTACGATGTCAGCGAACTTGGTTGGGTTGCGTAGGCTCTCCAGAGACTGAATCTGGTTGACAAATGCAACCATGTCAGCGTGGTAACCAATAGCGGCTGGAACATCTGCATCCACCAGTGGGGATTCAATTACATCCATGCCGTATAGGCGCATGATTGCCCCATCACGCAACTCTGAGCTGGAACCAGCGGCGGCTACATCTGAAAGGTCAGATAGTAGTAGGTCTGCCATGTCTGGGTTTACAACAACAAAGCGGTTGGTGGATGGAACCTTGGCTACGGTCAACTGCTTACGGATTTTGCGAATAGCGGCCTTTGCCTCAGCGGCGGTGTCAACAGTTACAGCCATCCCTGGGGATAGGTTTGGGTTTGCATCGGTTGCGCCAGCAAGCATCTGAGCGATTACATAAGCCTCAGCATCCTCAGCTAGAGCCTTACCAGCGGCCTCAGTCCAAGCGTTGAACTCACCAGCGGCCTGTACACGGTCAACATCGTCAACATTTACAGAAAAAGCCTTTTCCTGGTCAATGTTTAGTAGTACTTCGGTGTCAGCCAGAGCCTCAGCGGTGATGCTACGGCTTGCGGCCGCATAGTCAACAATGGTAGGGGTGGTTGCGTTGATGATGTGGACAGTGTTGCCACGGGAAACAGTGCCAGTGAACTGGGTGTTTAGGGTTGGAATAACCAGCTGGTTTGCGATGAAAGACTGAGTTACACCAGCAGACCAGACTTCTGGAATGAAGTTGTCAATTGCCATTATTTATCTCTTTTCTATAGTTTGCCCATGAGGCTATCTAGGCGGCCCTCTTTACGGGCCTCAAGAATCTCAGTGGGGGACATGTTTTTTAGCTCATCCCTAGTGCGGATTTGAGCTTTGGATGGGTTTACGCCACGGGCACCCTGTCCCAGGTTTGGAGCTGGGATGTCCATGGTTTTGCTATGCGCCTCAACCCATGACTGAATTGCCTCTGAGTCAATGTTGCCATCATCCAGGATGAATGAGGACTTATCAAATTCAAGCAAAGCGCCGCCCTCTAAAATGCGGCCATTTAGTGTGGCCTTTAGCTCAGCATCTACCAGTTTTGTAGCGTACTCTCTACGGATAGCCTGGGTGGTTTCAGCACGGGTCTGCTCCACCAGCTTTTCAGTGTCAGTAAGCTGTGATTTTCTGATTTCCTCTAGCTCTTTAGCCGCCGCAATGTTGGCTTTAGCTTGCTGTTCGTTTTTACGGCTCAGGGATTTCCATTTGTCAACCTCTGCCTTTAGCTGTTCCATTTCAGATAGCTCAGGTGCATCAGGCTCAGTAGCAGGTACTGAATCCTCAGCTAGGGTTTCAATTTGGTCTGTAGTGTCAGCCATTTTTTATCTCCGTTTCGGATTGGGTGGTGCGCTCTTTTCAGAGCTATTCAGCGGGATGCTGAAAACTGTAAAGGTTTGTGACCTTGAAAATTATTTGGATTCCAGCTCTGCAATGTACTGAGCAATGGGAATCAATACCTCCACGCCATCACGCATGACCACCACCATTGTGCTGGGGGTGTCATTGGCTATTGACTCATCAGGCATTAGGCACTACTTCCGCTTGGATAATTCGTTGAGTGTAAGGGTTGCCATCTGAGTCTAGCTCATTACCTTTGAATGAAATACGCTTTTCAACAACACCAGTAATTTTTAGTTTGGTGTTTCTTGGTAACAGTAGCTCTTGCTCATGCTCATACTTAGATAGTTTCAAGCCGTTTAGGTCAATACCCTGGGAGCCCTTAGGTACAGTAATCTCAAATACCTGGCCTCTGTTTGTGTAGCTAAGCATGTTGTCAATCATGTACTGGACATTGCCCGTAGTGGTTGAGACAAAGCCAGCATCCGTAATGGTCATGCCAATAAGCTGGTCATCTGTTAGCTGAGCCAGCTCTGGCATGCTGGTGCCACGCATAACAACTACATCATCAGCAAGTGCGGTTTTTGCCATGGCGTTATCAATGTCAGTTACCCAGTCCTGGAATTCTCTGATGTCTGAATCAGTAAAAGTGGATAGGGCTCTGTTTGTGGTCTTGTCCCAGCCGTTTCTTAGACCAGCATTGATAAAACGGTAGCCATTAGCACCGTATTCCCCGATGGCGGTTTTCTCGCTCCAGGAAAGCTCACCAATGACACGGCTCTTGCCAAATAGCTCACCGACATCACCAGCGCCCAGTGCGCTCTGGCCCTTTACGGTTAGTAGCGGGCCCATTTCGCCATGCTCCACAATCTTGATAGCACGGTAGTCAATGGTGCGGGCATCAGCGGCCCAGGCACCAAAGCGGGTGTTTACTGCCTCATGTGCCGCATCTAGGCGTACCTCATTGATAACCTGGCCTGGGTCCTGAGTGCCATAAATAGGCATCTCGCCACAATCGCAACCAGGGTGAATTGGTAGCAAGTCACCACGGGTGTAGCGCTGAGTGCTGGCCACATAGCAAAGGGCACAGTTTTCCATACCGCTCAGGGTTCTAATAAATCCCACAATACGGTCATTGGCATTTCTGGCCTTTAGGCCGGCGTTCTGCCTGGCAAGCTGGACCTCAGTAGATGCCAGTTGCTGAGCTCTTAGTGCTCCAGCGTTTATGGCATCTGTCATACTCTGGCCATTAGCCAGGGCGGTCCTCATGTCCACAAATGGGCGCTTGTAAACAATCTCAGAGCCTACGCCACGCCTAAGGGCCTTAGTGGAGACATCTGAGGCTGTAGAGACTACGCCAGTCCAGTCCTCACCATTTAGGTCTGCCATAGCCTTGTAAAAGGCGATAGTTGACCTGGAGGCCTGGAGCTTTATGCCGCTGAGGGTTGGAGAAATCTGGTTTATGTAGCGGTCAACATCAGCATCACGCCAGCTACCCAGGTTTAGAAATGCGTTTTTTGCCAGGGTGCCAGCGCTATTGACTAGGCGATTGCCTATGCGGGTATTAGCCGCCGTGAGGTCTTGTAGCACTGTCATCTGAAACCTTACTGGTTAGCTGGTGGTTGGTTGCCTAGTAGGGCCTGGGTAATCAATTCCTCCCCAGCCTTTTCAATCTCCATCTCAGCAATCTCAGCTGGGCTGAATTGCCCAATGAGCTTCATGCGGCTTCTAAATGGTAGGTCCTGGAACTTGGAGTTAGCATCAGCCCTCTCAGACATGCTGTAACGCTCAGCTGGCTTCCAAATTGGCTCTAGGTCCAGTAGGTTTGCCCGCTCATTGTCACCTAGCCACTTGAACATCAGTGACATGACCTTTGACCAGCCTACGGTTGCCCTGGCAATACGGTCCTCAGTCTTGAACACTAGGCCCTCACGGGCTAGGGCGGCACCCTCAGCGCTTTGGTTAGCGCCATCTGGGCTTAGGTAGTGCATAGGTGTGCGGGTTACTGCCGCAAAGTCTTGGATGTCAGCACGGACAGCGGCGATAATGTCCTGCATAGAGGACTGGTCCAGCTCACCCAGCTCAGCATCTGGTGGGAGCACCCACATTGCGCCAGGGCCAGCCTCAAATAGGCCGTTGTAATCAATCTCATTGCCATCTGGGTCATGGGTAGGAAAATCACCCTTTACCCACTTTTGCTTGAAAGCCTGAGTGGTAGCAATGATTAGGCGCTGGAGAATCATGTGATTGATTCTGTCAATGATGTCTAGGAATGGCTCAAACTCACCATCTCCATCAGCGTTCTCAAACTTGACTACTGGCACCTCACCTAGAGGGTTGATAGAGCTGGCCAGCTCATCATAGGTCCAGCCATCAATGTCAAAAATGCTGGTGTCAGCCGGCTTGGTGAATACCTGAATCTCTGTGGGGTAGTAGTAGTACGCATAGTGGGTGCCACCCTCGCTCCAAACCTTTAGAGCGGCGGTTACCTGGGTAGGGTCCTCAGGGTTTACATCAGCGGTTACCTGGCGTGGGTCCTCTACGGTCACCAGCGGGTACTCACGGCCAGCTGGGTAGCCCACAATGGCGTAGGCCTCACCGAACTTTAGGAAATTCGTGTGTAGGTCAGCGCTGAAAACATCCAGGTTGTTTGCTTTCCACAGGCGGCGGGCAAAGTCATCGCCATTCTCATCATCAGCGGCTCCAGTACGGAAACCAGAGATTCTCATGCGCTCACGCACTGCCGCTACGGATAGCTGGGCGATGTTTAGGCGGGCTTTACGCTGGAAACGGCGGTAGGCACGGCTTTGACCCTCAGCGCCCTCAGGCAATGGGGCATCGCCATCATAGTAACGCTCTAGCAGGTTGTACTCTGATTGCTCTTTGGAGAGATGCTTTAGCATCTTCACCTGGGAGCTATTTAGCTGAGTAGCCATTGAAATTCCTATCTAATGCGGCGGGGCACAAAGGTTGTCTTGGTGGCCTCCCCCTTTGAGAGGGCCTGGAGTCTAGCCTGGTAGGCCAGCACTGCCGCTACAGCGGCATCAATCTTATTCGGTGACTCTGGATGCTCTTTAGCTATGCTAACGCCTGAGCGGCCAAGGCGGCGGCGGGCGTTTAGGACATGTCTAGTTAGAGCCAGGCCACTGTGGGTTAGCTCTTTGTCAATTACAGCGTTTTGGAACTGCTCCAGCGCTCTGACAACCAGGTAACTACGGTTACCAGTCATCCACCACTCAATGGGGTGAGCCTGGGAGCTCTTGACCTTTAGCTTTTTGCCAAAGTCAGCCTCCCACTGGGCCACATAGCTTTCCCATTTAGCTGGGTCAGCAAACATGCCCACTACTTTGTAATTTTCAAACGCCTGGCGTACCTCATAGTCCACCTCTGTAATTGGGACTTCCCAGCCCTCACCAGCGGGGCCCTCAGGTTGCTCCCAAATACGAATCTCAAACAGGTGGCCATCAGAGACACGGCAACCTATCAGCGCTGTGGCATCTGTAAGGCCTCTGGTGCGCTTCCTAGACCCGTCAAAGCCCAGGGTAATCTCATCACCCTTGGAGACTGTTTTGGAGGCGCTACAGGCCATCCACTCAGGTGAGCTAATGAAAGCATCTTTAGAGCTGGTTGGCTGGTTGAAATAGTAGCGGCGTGAATCCTGTGGGTCATTGCGTGGGTCATAGAACTCAGCCAAAATGCGCTCTACATCCATGACCTCAGCGAAAGGCCCATAGGTCTCTTTGATTCCAGCTCTTACCTGGTCCTCATCAGCCAGGTCAATGTCTGGGTCTGCCTCACGGTGGTCAAACAGTAGGCGTTCCATCCTGGCCTTACCCTCACGGATAAGCTTTGCCAGGTCATGCGTTTCCTCTGCCACGGATTTCTCACCTGGGAGGTACATGGTACTGGTCTCTAGTGACCAGGGCTCAGCGGCTTTACGCTTTGCCAGGTTGCGGCGCACGGTGTCATACATCCGCTTTAGCTCACGGGTGGTGTACAGGTGTGTCTCATCAAAGACCACAAATGTCTCTTTACCGCCATCTTTTGAGCTATTAGAGGCGGTGCTGGGGATAATCTCCCCGCCGCCAGGTAAAAAGATTCTGGTCAGTCCAGCGGCATCCCTAGGCAAACCATTGGCTAGAGGGCCCTCTGTGAGGTTGTAATGCACATTGTCATAAGTGTTGCCAGCCTGACCTTCCTCTGTCGCTAGACAGCGGATTACAGGCGCTGTGACTAGCTTTCCAAGGGGCTCACCAGCCTGGTAGGTATAGGTGTAGCCATCACGCTCATAAGTCTCTCCACCCTCAGCCCAGCCATCAAAGCGGGCAGGGCCCATGGCTTCAAATAGGGTGATGAATCCCGCCAGCTCAGACTTAGCACGGCCTTTGGCACGGCTAATAAAGGCTGAGTCATACAGGCGGCGGCCATTGCCATCCAGGGCGTAAATGTCCAGGATAAATGCGGCAAATTCCTCATCTAGGTCTACATGCTCACCCTGGACATCTCCAGGGCCATGTACGCAAAATGTCTCAATCCACCAAATAGCAATCCAGCCCAGTGACCTGGTGCGGTCATGGTTAGATGCTTGGACTCTCTCACGCATCTAGTAGCTTTTGCCTACGCTCATCAATAGAGGCTACCACAGCAATCTGTGGGGCATCAGCCTCTGGCTCCACATAGCGTATCCTGAGGTCACGGCGGGCATCTACCGTGGTGCCCAATACCTTTTCACGCATCCTGAGCTCTGCCATGGCGGTTACCTGGCCGTGAGAGGCGGCGGCGTGGACCATGGCGGTGTCTAGGGCAAAGGCCCAGTCAGAATCCTGCCAGAGAATACAGTGCGGCATCTTGCAAAGTGCGTTCCACCAATCCCTGGTGCGGTTCTCAATTGGAACCTCTATAGGCTCATCCCCTTTGAGGATGGTGCGGGATAGTGGTAAATCTGGGTGCGGGCCGCTGTAAGGTTCGTTAGGTACCTCAGTCCAGTCATGCGTAGGCTTGTGCCTAGTGACTGTGGGGCGGTCAGCTGGTTTTCTACCTGCCATTGCCATTTTGTCTCCATTTCGGATGCCTGGGCATTTCGCCTAGGGCAATAGGTTAGTCAAATCAATGTGAGCAAAGGGAGCCCTGGTTAGAGCCTTGCCTGTCACGGTTATGTATCTGCCTTTGGGGTACACCTCCACGCTCAACCCGTTGCGGGTAAAGCGCCTACCCTGGACCAGGGTGGTGTAACACCAAATGTGGAGACCGTGCCCGCTAGGGGAGATTTCCACATAAGTCTTTGGCAACCCTGCTATCAGCGCCTCAGCCTCAGGGCTAGGGCGGCCATCAAAACAGTGGTCTAAGTCTATACAGGTAAGTCCATCGCCATTGAGCACAAAGCCCAGGCCATCTCCCAGGTTGCTCTGGGCGGCATCAGCGTACTCTGCCCAGGTAAGCGGGTCAGTAGAGCTGGCGGCGGTATTGCGTAGGGTGATAGGCACCTTATTGCGGTGTCTCACCCAGCGTGGGAGCTGTCTCAGCTCCAGGGGAATGTTATGGCCACGGTGTGACCGTACCCTACAGGCCGTGCCACAGAATCTGGGTTTGCGGCCACGGGCCCCAGCGGTTACTGGGGTCCCACAAACCTCACATCTCATGCGGTGACCTCTTGGACCCACTTGGCGCACTTGGAGCAAGCGTTACCCAGGGCCAGGAATTCATCTGCCATGGAGAGCATTGCCTGGAGGTGAGCTTTGGCGTTTACGCTCTGGGCGGCCCAGTGAGCCTGGCGGTCAGCTTCAAAGGTCTCTGAGCCCCAGGTGTAACCAGGCTCAGGGATTAGGTCAAAAGACTGCTCAGAAACCATGTCGGTGGTGTGAGTGCGGCTCTTGTGGAATCCGCTGGTCTTTACAGAGCCACAGAATGACTCTCTTACAAAGGTCTTTTCGCCCTTGGTGTAAATGGTGGTGAGGTGGCTCTTTACGCCAGCTCCGATTCCTACAACTGCACCCTTGGTAACATCACTCATTTTTAGTCCTCTCATCTAGTGATAAGACAACTGTATAGGTTTATCGTTACATGTGCAAGTTTGGGCAAATCTTTTTTTGGCGTGTCACCAGGTGGGTTTCAATAAATGAGCTTTATTTACTGGTTATTGAAACTAACCCGCCTAAGCGGTGCCTGGGCCCTGCCTGGGTCCTGCTATGCCCCTGGGGTCAAATGTCCTGGATTTTGCACACAGGACTAGCCACAGCACCTCTCCGCCGTCTGGGAGGGGGTGGGGAGGGGGTCTCCCCCCAGGTGTGAGGCTGTCTGAGGCCCGTTGGCCTGTTACCCCTAGTGAATACACATAATTACCTGGCCGCTGGCTCTAAGCCTGGCGGGGAGGTACGGGGGATTAGTACGGGGGGAGCGTTGCTGGAGCTACCTGGTCTATCAGTGTCTAGTTACTACCTCTATTGGTAGTTAGTCTCTGATGCCTGGGTGTTTCTCTCCAGGGTGTCGCTCTGAGCGTGGCTTTCTATTTGCCTTTGCTTCGGCTTGGGTCTTTTGTTTGTGGTGCCAATCGCATAACAGCTGGAGATTACTGAGGTCATCAGTGCCGCCGTTAGCTAGGTTCACTATGTGGTCTACATCCTTGCCTGGATAGAAACAGCGCTGAGATGTTTGCGCTTGGCCTGTCACAGGTGGCAAGTATTCGCACTGCCCCTGGGCCCTTGCTATAACTTTTTGCCTGAGCGCTTTCCACCCAGGGGGGTCTTGCCTACGGGTACTTGATTCCCATGGCATTAGACAACCAGCACTGTTCCACGGAATTCCGTTTGTTTTTCTAGCGGGATGACAACCACGCCTGGGGTACTATCGCCAGCGCCGCCAGAGGTTCTGTACCAATCGCTACCTGAATCAAGTGTCTTGGCCTGGATAATGAAACGGCTAGAGCCTCTCTCATTGTTACCCATCTCCAGTACAGAGAGGTGATGGAAATGACCATGTACATACAGCGTGGCGCTTGCCGTGGGCTGGTTGCCTAGCTGTTGCGCCTGAATCCAGCTAACAATCCCGTTAGGCCTGGAGGCCTGGTGACCGTGGAATAAACCTATGCGGTGGAAATTGTCACCGAATACATCATGTACCAGGCTCTCATCCCACTCAGCTGGCTCATAGAACTTCACTGGTAGGCCTACCTCATGGCTTAGCCTGGCCAGGGTCCTGCCTACATGTACGCCCCAGTCATCTAGCCCAGTGCCTACCTTTTGTTTGTTGACTCTCCACTGACAGTGGTTGGAGCCTACGGTGAGATAGGCGATGTTGTCACAGTGGGCCGCTAGGGCTTTGAGTGTGTCCCAAATCATTGTGGTGGCAAGGTCAACCTGGCCCATGATGCTGAGCTGATTTCCTTGGAGCTGGGCCATGTCAGCTGTATTGCTAAATCCCTCAATCAGGTCACCGACATCACAGAAAACTATTCTGGCTGGCTTTTCCTTTTTGGCTAGGGCTACTAGGCGTTCTCTCACGCCGTTTACCCTCTCAATGAGCTCAGGCACTCCGCCCCTGGAGCCCAGTTTGCCAATTTGTAAATCTGACCAGAGAATAACCAGGGCTTTATCAGTGTTTGTCTTTACTGGCGGCTTTGGTGCCTTGGTCTTTTTAGCCTGGCTGTACAGCAAAGGCAGGTTTAGCTCTGTGGCCTTATCTTTGATTCTAAAGACCAGCTTGTAAGCGGTGCGCCATGAGCCATCGTAGACCTGCCAGCGGCTAATCCGTGGTGGGGAAATAAGTTCTATGTTATGCGGGTCTAGCCCAGCATCTGCTAACCATTCGGAATAGTCCTGGCCATCTTTGAGACCTGGCGTTACTGCCTCACCCTGGGAGCCATCTATTTGCATGGATGGTACGCCAAATGGGTTATTTTCTAGGCGCTTAGCCGTGTTCAAGTTTTCTAGCATTATTTACCCCTGCCGCATTGGCATTGACCTTTACGGTGTCTGGCTATTGTGGTGTCTGCCAAGGTAAGGCCACGCTCAGCCAAGGCGTTGGATAGTGACCTGGCTGGCCAGCTCTGGGTGTCTGCAATCGCCTCAGCTAGAATTGCTTTATCTGCCTCAGATAGCTCTGAGACTACTGCCATAACCCTACATGGGTATAGGCGGCCTAGCGGCGGGGTTAGTCCCTCTAACATTGTATCAGCTCTCTTGTGCAAGGTTTGAAATGTTTTTGCGTGGGCGGCCAATACGCTTGGCCATCTGAGACTCTGCCCTAAACAGTTCCTCAGAATCAATGTAACGGCTGGTGTAGCTGAGCACTCCCCACTCTATCCAGTTGTAGATAGTGCGGCGTGAGCGCTTGGCCAGGTAGGCCGCCTCATTTACTGTCAGTGCTCTTTTCATTCTGTTTCCTTTTTGTCATTGCTGTAGAAACCCTGGCCCTTGAATGTCACCTTGGCAAAGCTGTAATCCCTGGTCATGGGCTTTACACAATTGGCGCAAACTGGGGTCTTTAGGTCATTCATGCTGGCGGTTACGGTCACATGGTTCTGGCATGGCTTACAGGTAAAGTCATAGGTGGGCATCTCTCTCCCTCTCTGCTAGGTGTGCGTAAAACTCCATCTTTTCTGGCGGGATGGTAAAGCCACATGCCTGGCACTTCACCTCCAGGGTGCCGCCAAACTCAGCTGGTGGCTGGTAGATGGTGCGCTGGTTGCACTCTGGGCATGGCAATAGCGTGGGCCTAGGCTTTTCAGCTACTGGGTAGCGGTACTGAGCCAGCCTGGTCAGCTTCACCAGAGGCATGAGGTAGATGACCTCTTTGCGGTTTACCAAGTCCTCCAGGTGTTGGTGAATGTGCTGGCATAGGTCAAAGGCCTCTGAGTAGACCCGCATGTAGTTCCACTCCAGTGGGATGTACTTGCCTGTCAGCGCTTGCCACATTTCCTCAGCAATCTGCCAGGCATCCAGGTTGAAAGGTGCTGGCGGGTCACGCTTGATAGGCTTTGAGCCGTTCAACTCCAGGGCTGGCCGCATCACATACACCTCTCTAAGGTGCTGTAGGGCCTCTGGAGCGTTCTGGAGAGCCCATCTGAGGTTGCTGTAGCAGTTGTTACACAAATAGCCGTTATTGGCCTCTACAGCCTCTCCCCTGATGTTGCATCCAGTAACGCAATACTTCATGGCTTTACGGTCTCCCCATGAATACGCTTTGCTAGGCCATCTAGCTCACCCATCCTGAATCCGCTCCAGTGTTTGCTCTCGCACTCTACAACTGGTGCCTGGGTGTAGCCCAGTTCACGGACATGCTCCATGGCCTGTGGGTCCTGGCTCAGGTCCACGGTTTCATAGATAACGCCTTTGCGGTCCAGGTACTTTTTAGTGCTGTCGCACTGTACGCAACTGGGCAGTGTGTAGACAATAACCTTTTTCATTTCTCGCTCTCATCATTCATGTATTCAATAAAGTCTGCCAGGTATAGGTAATCGCCTACCAATCCCTCATGCCGTGTTAGGGCAACTCTCTGGGCAATCCTTATGGCTCTCTCTTTTTCCTGGCGGGCTGGAACCCCTCCCAGGCGGGCAATCTCATCATTCAGATAAAACACCGCCTTTTCCAGGTCCTGAATTGCGCTCTCTTTGAGCCCTGCCCTCCAAATGTACTTCATGGCGTTTCCTAGGTTGAAATTCATGTGGCGGGTGACCTGGATAGCCTCCACGCCTGAGGGGTGAGCCGTGTAGTGCGCTGGGTGGTTTACTGGGTCAGTCATTCTGCTCTCCCCTAATTAGTTTTGTAACGGCGGAAAGCAATTCCATGATTGCAACTTCACCCATAGGGGTCTCAATAGCTATGCCCTCTAGCACCTTGATTATGCGTTCACATTCCTCTTGCTTTGCAAAAAACAACTTGGTTTCAAACGCATCCAAGGTGATTAGCAAAGTGTCAGTGGGGTAAAGGTGTCTACGGATGTCAAC
>JACCEA010664403.1_pt1 | contig 31969 bp, 21 predicted proteins | sample 7449851 | NCBI WGS metagenome assembly JACCEA01 (sample SAMN15323453, study PRJNA562643) | freshwater metagenome | isolation source: river surface water | place: USA:Blue River Watershed | collected 2017-08-18
CAGGTATTACTACTCCACCATCTTGGGATAGTTCATGTGCTAATGATTTTTTAAATCAATTAGCAGACGATATTACAGGATCTTGTATGATCCCTATGAACTTACCCAAAAAAGAAGTTTATAACATCGTGCAACGCGCTAAGAAATGGTTTTATAAAAATTACGAATACTCTATGAAAGAGAGCTTTTATATTTTACCAATAGCTCTTTTTAAAACAGATTACTTTAAAGCGACAAGATCATTTACTTTACCAAAAGAAGATCCATTAACAGGCGGTGGTGAAGTATATTCAGTTTATGGTGTTCGTGAAATTGGATCGAGATTTGGTTCTGGAACTTCGGTTACTTTTACAACAGGTGACTTCGCAGTAGAAAGAATGTTATATGGCGGTCTTTACGGAGGTACTGGTACTGTTGCGGGTGCTGAGAATTTACAATATTATGTAATTAACGAAAGTTATTTTGATTTAACTAGACAGATCTTAAATAATCCATTGAGTTTTAATTACAACCAATTAACACACGAGATTCGTTTTACTGGAGAATTGCCTAAAAAAGATATAGTTTTAGAAATATATGAAACTATTCCTGAATGCGCTCTTTTTGCAGATGAAGCATTCTTTAGATATTGCTCAGCAAAAATTAAAATATCTTTAGGAAATAAAATGCAAATCTTTGGTTATAATTTACCAGGTGGAATCTCAGTTAATGCTGATGCAATTCAAAGTTTAGGCGAAAGTGAATTAGAAGCAGTTATAGAAGAAATCAAGTCTGATGAAGGTACAGATTGGATGATGCATTCTTAATAAAATATATACTTAATGGAATTCTATATAAAATCTATTGAAGATCCACATTTTGACAGGTATAAACTACAATCAGAAAGTGACATCGCACAAGCAATTACACAACTTGAAGTTCTTCTTTTTACTAAAAAAGGAGAAGTTTTAGGTGAACCCGATTTTGGTTGTGATTTAGAAAGTCTTATATTTGAATTCAGCTATAATGATTTTCAGTTGACTCGTGAAATAAACCAACAAATTGACAGATATTGTCCATTAGCTAGAAGATTACAAACAGTTGTATCTACTACGTATGAAAGAGGTGAAGATAGAGATGCTATATTTATAGACGTAACTATCGATTCTCAATATCAAATCAAAGTAATAATATAAAACATTTAAAACTAAATGGCAAATTTAAAATTTTTATCAACATCTAGAATTAAAGCAGCTGAGATGTTAGACGACACTAAGACTTATATAGGTCGAGTGTACGGTCGTTTAGGTGAATTGTTTACAACAGCATCACCTTTTTCACAAATTATACAAGTAGTTTCTGAATTAGGGGAATTGATATTCTTTTATGTTGAAAATTCAACAGTTGAACAAAATATTATAACTGCTCAGCAGCCTGAATCAGTGTATGGTTTGGCTAGATTAGCTGGCCATGATTCATACAGAGGTGCCAGCGCTATTGGTGAAATTAAGATTAGATTGAATACGTCTTCAGCCGGTGACATCGCAGGCAGCACGTTAAACATTCCAGCTAATGCAATTATCACATCTCAATCAAATGGTTTAAAATATACATTAAGAACCAATGCAGATCAATTTAGAATTGAAAAATCTAATTCTAATTATATTTATATTCCAATTATACAAGGTGTTTTTGAAACACAAACAGTTACATCAAATGGAAGCGATTTACAATCCTTTAATATCATAACTAGAAAGAGTGATCATGATAATGTTACGGTTTCTGTTAATGGTGAAAAATGGGAAAAGTATGATTCTTTATATGATATGAAACCAACAACTAAAGGTTATTTAATCAAAACTGGAATTACAGGAGGTTTAGATCTTTATTTTGGTAATGGTAACTTTGGTGCCGTACCACAGACTGGCGCTTCTATTCAAGTTGAATATTTAGTTTCTAGAGGTGCATTAGGAAATTTAAATCACTCTAAGGATTTAACCTTTAAATTTGAAACACAAGGTTTTGATTCTATGGGAAATTCTCATAATTTAAACGATGTCTTAGATGTTCAATGTACTGTTGCACCAATCATGGGCGCAGATGAAGAAAATTTAAACTTAACTAAATTAATAGCTCCTTTAGCTTCAAAATCATTTGTTCTTGCAACACCTGAAAATTATGAATACTTTTTATCTAAATACGGAATGTTTTCTTATTTAGATGCTTATAATACAACTGATGATGGATATTTAGATGATGACAATATCATTTATTTGTTTATGTTACCTGATGTTAAAAGAAAATTAACTAATAATCAAGATTACTTTAGTTTGCCAGTTGATGAATTCTTCTTTTCACAAGATGAGAAAACAGCAATCTTAACGACTTTAGAAAAATCAGGCCAACAAATGGTAACTACCGAGGTTCAAATTGTAAATCCTGAAGTTTTAAGATTTAGAATGGACATTAAAGTAAGATATTTTGAAAACTATGCTAAACAAGATATTTTCACAGAGATTAGATCTAAAGTTTCAGATTATTTAATGAATATTACTAGAAGAGATCGTTTGCCTAAGTCAGACATTATTGCTATAATCGAATCTGTTAATGGTGTTGACTCTGTGAATGTTAGATTTGTATCTGAAACTGAAGAAACTGCTAGAAAAAATGGTTATTACACAGTAACTTCTACAACAGTTACACCTTCTACACCAACATTACAAGATGTTGGAAATGGTCAATCTAAATTTGTATTCTTTAAAAAGACAGTAACAAAAACCACAGTAAACTTTGCACCCAACGATCCACTTCCAGAATCAGTAATTGGTTTAGATTCATTTGGTGATATTATTTTAGGTAAAGAACAAGTAGCTTTATTTAGAGGTGATTGGACAGATAGAGATGATGTTACAATTTTAGATAATGCTTTATTAGGAGAACAAGCTGCACTTTCAGTTTATTTTGATGAGCCTGCTAGACCTAATACTATTTTCTCTACAATACAAACACAAAATAGAAAGAAAATATAATGGCACAAAACGAAGATATGTTAGATGGTTTATTCAAAAATACTAAAATAAGTATTTATGATGCAACTGATTCTGCAAAAGATGATAGAAAAAATACAGGTTATGATTTCTCTGAAGATCTAATGCGTAAAAATCTTTCACCATTATTATTTAAAAACGAATATTTAGCCAACTTTATCAATCTCATACAGTTACCGATAATAAGGTTTATAAATACAGTAACGACTCTTAGAGTATACAAATCATATACTGTCAAAAAAGACTATACGAAAGTAAGATAACATGACAAAATATCAAAATTTAAGATTTTTTAACGGAGCTTCTGGAGAATTAGATTTTTCTTATGATTCAACACTAGAACTTTGGACAGGTTCAATTTATCTGCCTAAAGTTTCGGTTGGTTTATATGAGACTGCTAATTTATTCGTCTTTGAAGAAGTCGTTACGTCTTCTGGTGTTTTAGAATATGTTAGACCTATTTCAGACGATGCTGATGAGAATTTGTTTCTTTTTGATTTAGAGTCAGATTTTGATTTTAGTGAAGACATTAAATTATATTCAATAGACATAGTTGATAATGAATATAATGTATTAGAATTTACTTCGTATTCTGAAGAAATCCTAGCAAAGACAAATTCAACAAATGTTATAACATATCAACAAACTAATCATACTTCTAACGTCGCAGGTGAAACTCACGAGTATAAAGAAGTTTCTGATTCTATTGATAAAACGCCAGTTTCTTGTAATATTACTTTACATTCAGATGTTGAAGGTATTCATACTAGAACTTTAAATATTTATGCAACTGAAAATGGTGGCTATGTTCACATTGCAAAGATTTTAATATATGGAGAAACAGAAGCTGAAGATGAGAGATTAAGCGTATTGCTTTCAAACATGGGAGCTTCTATTAAAGAAGAAGACGGTATTATTTTTAGAGATTCCGATATTAATGAAATTTCAACAGATTGGAAAATCATCAATAATAAAAGAAAAGAATTACTCTTAGAAGCGCATAACATAATGCCATTTATAGGTACCTATAAAGCTCTTTTGAATGCTATGAAATTTTATGGTTATGATAATTTAACTATAAAAGAGTATTGGTTAAACATCAATGAACAAACACCAGGTTTTGGTAAATTAATGGCCGTTGCAATACCTAATCAAGATACTCATGGATTTTTAGCGTCTAAAGCTAATAAAATAGAATTACCTAATTCTAATCATAAGAAAACTTCTAGATTTTCATTAGTTTATAGAATAAATGAACCGACTGGATCTTTAGATGAATGGGATTTACCTGTTGTAAAAGAAACATTTGATTTTACACCAGATGAAGTCTTAATAAAATTATATGGCTTAAAAAGAAAGTTACAAACAGAATACTTGCCTTTGCAAGCTAAGATTATAGACATCACAGCTGAAGGTGATTTCTTTAGTCAATTTACGCAAAACGTTTGGAATAATCAAAACACAATCCAAGTACAAAGTGCAGGTATTGAAGTTGATTTTCATGTATTTCCAAAAAGAAGATTGTTTATAGAAGATTTAAGATTAGTTAGTCAAGACTTAGCAACTGATACCAATTCTTTTCCATTACAACCAATTTTAAATACTAGCGTTATTGCAGATATTAAAGATTTCTATAATCATTATTATGATAAAGAATTAAATACGTTTACTACTCTAAGTAATGTGCCAATCGGTTGCCCTGTTGTTTTAGAAGCTACCTCGCTGTCTGATTTTTATGACGATGCAGATTATACATGGAATGATACAGACTTAGCAGCGAATGACTATACTAATAATGGAGCATCTATTTACACATGGGATAATATTTGGTCTAGAGACGTTTATGAAATTGAATGGATTGTAAGTGGACCTAAAGATTATCTAGTAACTTATAGAGGCGCTGTCAAGGATCTTTATAACATGGCTTTAGTATTGCCTTATTCTGGAATTTATAATGTTACATTAAATATGTATGACTTATATAATTCTAGATCATTTACAATTAAAGATTCTGAAATAAAAGTTGAAAATAAATCTGTAGAGATTTATGGTTTATATGAATGGAAAAATCACAACGAATCTTGGGAAAATCAAGCATATACTTGGGATTTAGCGGGTGGATTCTATGACTTTTCACAAGATAGTCCAGTCTTAGTAAATGATATGATGGCTTCGTGGTATTTAACGTTAGATAGAAACAACTACATATATAATGATGCAGCTGGCGTAGAATTTTCTACAGTTAGTAGGTATTTAGATGTTAGTTCTCCAACTTCTTTTAGCGAAACAACTGGTCCTTATATCTGGAATAGATTAAAACAACAAACGTGGAATGATGCTTTAAATAACACATGGGATTCTACTAGAATCGGTTCAGATTTGGCAGCTTCATTTAAAATAGATATTAGACAAAATCACTTTCCAAATGGATATTACAATGGAACACCATTAACTATCAAATGGAGAATTCCTGGTACTCAAGAATTTATTTACGAGTCTTATACTATCCAAAATCCATATCCAACAGATCAAACGGATATTAATGCTTGGATTGCAATATGTAATGAATTAAACACATTGACGCCTGCAACAAACCCTATTTTTTCTAAATTCACATGGAATCAAGTGATAATAGATGCAGACGCAGATGGTTTATATGATACTGGTGATTTCGCATACGAAATTCTAGCAGTTGGTAAAGAATATTCTTCAACTTATGATTTTGAAGATGTGTATTTTGAAAGTTCAACTGGTGGTGAAGTTATTGGTAAAGTACATTACACTGCATATAATCCTACATGGAACGATGTTGTTGTGTTTGATGATCATGCAAAAGTAACCTTAATGACGCACTTGACATTTGCATTTGAAAAAACAAATATGCCAGGAGTAGTTTCTTGGAAATGGACTATAAATAATACTTCAAATCCACTGTTTGAAGAAGTTACTTGTTATAACCAATGGTTGACTTATTTGTTTTCAGAAAGAGGCGATTATGCTATAAAACTAGAATTAATAGATAGTAATGGAAACAAAAATGAAATCACCAGAAATATGCTTTCTATAGTCAAAGCTGAAGAATTGTATATTTAGTTTCAGGTTCAATTTTAAAGATGATATATAATACAATAATACGTGATAAAGCGTCACATTAAAATAACAAACAAACTGTTCAAAAATGGCAAACATAACTTTAATTTTAGGTACTGACAGCGTTTCTTCGTCTAGAGTAACTATCAATGACAATTTCGCTAACGTTAATAACGATTTAGCCTCTATTGCTGGTGTATTAGACACTACAAACGAAACTATTACATTAGCTGGTGCTAGTGCATTTGGTTCATTAAACGTAGCATCTAATAAATTCATAGCAAATTCAACTGCTGTAACATCTGCTGTTCCTGTAACTATTAATAGTACATTTACTGCTAATGCTGATGTTGCATATTCTATTAGAAAAATCGGACCAATTACTGGTACTTCTGATTTACCTGCAGCTAATGCGTTTTTGCATTCTACTTATATTGTAGATGCTTCAACAATCAATAGTGTTAATTTACCTGTTGGTAATGCTGGACAAGAAATTACTATCATGGCTAATGGTGGAACATTAAGTATTGATACAACATACGTTTCTGGAGCTACATCAATCTCTTTAGCAGATAAAGCAACATTAACTGTTAGATTCGCTGAAGGTTTTTGGAATATCGTATCTAGTTATTTAGCTACTATTCTATAATTGAATCACAAAACATAAAAGAAATTTCGCTCAATGGCAACACCATTAATTAGAATACCACAGGAACAAGGAGGAACGCTATATGCCTTTTCTTCATCAGCAAGAGATTTAACAAGGTCTTATTATAATCCAGATTTAAACTTTGAGTTTTCAAAGTTTGCTTTGGTTAAAGTACCTGTGATGACTGCACCTGCTCAGGGTTCTACAAACAACTACATACAATTTAATAAATTATTTGATGCTTCTGGTGCTGCATACGACGATACTACATTAAACGGTAATGCAAACATTCATTTTGCACAAACATTTCAAAATTATGCATTAAACCTTGAACAGTTGGTTTTAAACGATGATGATTTTGATAGTGCAATTTTTAGTTCAGACGCCGAAAAGATTTTCTTTAAATATTTAAATAGAATTGGAGCATTTCAAGCTAGAACAGCAACTTCTCAAGAAGCTGTTGGTTCTTTAAGTAGAATGGTCGAATTAGACGATTCTGCTTTAACAGGTGCTGAATACGAAAGAGTTATTAAATATTTAGGAAACATAGACGTTTCTAATGACAAGAATTATAAAGGTGATGTTTATAATGAAATTTTCATTAACGTACCTTCTGCAGTTGGTTACACGCCAAACGTTTTATTAAAATCTGCAACTTATAATACCAATGCTTTGCAATATGTTCCTGGAAGTTTTATCGAAGGTAGAGCTGGACAAACGCATCCTGATATTAATCTTAATTTAGAAAGCATTACAGATAATGCAAATTCTGAAATTATAATTGATCCTAATGAATCTGGAATTGTTGAAAATGCTTTAGGTATTGATTTTAATGCATCTTCATACGCTAAAATAGTAAATGACGCTCAAATGAGTTCTCTTTTTGATTATTCTAAAAGAGGTGGAGATTTCACATTTAATGCTATTTTAGTTTACTATGATTTATATTCTAAATCAACACCTACAAACAGATCAACTAATTTATATGGTGTTTTAATATTAGATAACTTTAAAGAAGATCCTAATGGATCTGGTTGGTTTATTCCAACTCAAACAAAATATAAACCTAACGATATTACTGGTTTAAATGGTAATGCGTTCTCTTTGAAATTGAATGTTAAATTTAACAGTTCAATGGATAACGTGGGTGTTGAAAATAACATCAATGATTTTAGTACATTTGGAATGGACATCTTTTTAGATACTGTTTCTGCACTTAGTAATGCTACTAAATTATTGAAAGATGCCGATACAAAATATACAGAAATGTTTGCAAGAGTTGCAGACATCGAAAGCTTAATTTTAACTTCAGCTGATATAGCAGATGTTAAAAATAGAATTTCTGACATTGAAAAAGACGTAGCTAATGCTAAATTAAATATGTCACAGTCTAATACCTTATTAGCATTGATTCAATCTACCAATCTTAAGATCAATCAAATGTTAGATGGTACTGTGCCAACTTCAGTTCAATATAACATTGATGTTATTAAGCCAGGCCCAGGTATAAATATTGACAAATCAACTAGTAATATTATCAAAATCACTAATACAGTAGATGGTTATGAAATATGTGAACCTTATTTGTTTGATGTTACTCCAGTTTCATTTTTAAACTGGGTAGTTAGTTCTAAAATAGAAACAACTGCACCATTTGATCCAACGTTGGCTAATAATTATGCTATTTGGTCTAGATTAAAACCATATACTAATAGAATTGCTATCGATGTTAATTCATCAAACGATGCTGTTAATGATGTTAATATATACATAGACGACACAGCAACAACATGGAAGAAAGGTCAAGTTGTTAAAATTAAATTTAACAATACCATTAACATGGCAGGTTTTAACGTTAAAATTTGGAGTTTAAAATCTTCTACTTTAGGTTGGACTTTGATTTCAACATTAAGTAGTTCAAACTTTATAACAACCAAACCATACGTTGAGTTAATATGCACTGATGCTGTTAATAAACAATTTGAACTAGATATATTAAGATAATATGAGCGCTAATAATTCAATCTCTCAACTACTTGAACAATTTATTGAACTTTACAATAATTCTTTAAGTACGTTTGAAAAAACTAACGAAGCTATAACAACAGACAAAGAAACTGTTGCTATAGATCTTTATGATCCTAAAAAAGGTTCAGTTAAAACGGTTCAGATTCCATCATTTGGTTTTTTGAAAAGAGAAATTGAAAGATTAAATGGTAATTTAGATGCATTAGCTGGAACTACAAGTACAACGTCTAATGTTAAATTAAAGGATGGTTCTTTTAGAAGAATTATTACTTCTAAATTACAAGGACCAGCCCCTAGCATTACTAATCTAGCTGCACCTACTGCATTCAAAACTAAAGCTAATGAATTCTTTGAAGATTTTTTAAATCCTCTATTAACAGTTAGTTTAAATGTAAGTGGTCAAATTCCAACAACTACAGAAAAAGCTTATATTGAAAGATATGTTTTTGATAGTAATGATGTGAATAGTATTCAAGCTTTTAATTCTTTATATAAAGGATCTAACAACATCGACTACGATACTTTCATAAATGATATTGCACAAAATAAATATGTTTATAGAAAAGATGCATCAGATATTGATATGCCATCTAGATCTATGTCATATTACGGTAACTTTGATGTTTTAGGTATAGATACTGCTGAGAAGACACTGGTTGTCGATGGGACTACTCAAACTGTAAACGTTAGATTATTTACGTTAAATCAATTGACGTACTCAGATTCATCTAAAACGCTAAAGAACACAGAGACACTTAAAGTTGGAGATTTCTTGGTTGTTAATTCAAACCAATATTCAACTAGATATAAAATCACAGCATTAAATACTGATACTTTACAAGCTGAATTAGATTTAATTGAAGGTTCAGAACCTATTAGAATTGGTGCTGGAGAATTAAAGATCTATAAAGATGTAGATGTTACAGTTAATATTGATGTTAACGTAGCATTTAACGAATATCAAGTTGTGTTTGTTAAAGCAATTGATTCAGTATCTAAGATATTATCTGAAAGCTTTTCACCGGGTGTTGCATTTTATTCTAATGAATTACAAATAGCAACCGAAAATGGTACAGTTATGAATTTAGCTGACTATTACAGATTAGAAGTTGCAGACTTTGGTCAATTTATTAAAAGTTTTAAAATCGATTCTATTCCACCAGCATCTGTTGGTTTAGTTCCTAATGCACCAGTATTAGACACTGCTAATTTTAAAGTAGTTCAAGTAAATAAGCATTTAACTGATAATGATTCGACTAATAAAATAAAACAACTTAAGAACGATAAGATTGCTTCTGAACAAAATCTAAAAAAATTAGATGACGCGATTGCCAAAAAGAAATCATCGATCAATACTGTAAAATATAAATCTACAGTAGAAAGAGACAGAGATACTAACGAATTAAGTACGCTAGCACAAAAGAGAACTTCAGAGTCTGCTCTGTATTCTTCTGTTGTTAGCGAAATTAAATCTATTGCTAATTCTAATAATTTATCAAACGTTGCCCCTAAATATAAACTTAGAGGTTTTTGGTCTATTCCAGAACCTAAGAGTTCACAAGGTGTTGTAGAACAATCAGTAGTTCAATTTAAAATAAGATACCGTTACGTTTCATCTAATGGTAAAACTTCACAAATTGATCAAATACCATTCCAAGACGGAAGCACTACAAAAACGGCTGCTTTTTCAAATTGGATTGAAGTAGATGGTCCTGTGAGAAAAAGAATTAAAGATGCTTCTGGTAAATTTTATTGGGGAACTGATAGCGAAGAAGATGCAAATGCTATTAATTTTAATTCATTAGATATTGCCATTCAACCTGGAGAAAAGGTAGAGATTTCAGTTAAATCTTTATCAGAAGCTGGTTTTCCAGCAAATTCAATAGAATCAGATTGGTCTGACATAATGACTTATGAATTTCCAGAAGGTGAATTCACAGGAGATACTTTATTAGAAGCTATCAATGAAAATTCATTAGAAACTGTAAGAATTCAAATTACACAAGATTTAACAACAGCTGGTTTATACACTCACTTAGATGATTCATTCACAGCTAACTCTAAATATTTTTCACATAACGCAACTTCAATTGCATCTGGTTTCTTAACAACTGAACAAAATCCAGTTAGTTTATTTGACAAGTTAGTTGAAATGCAAACTCAAATTGAGAAATTAAAAGCTCAAATAGCTGGAACTCTTGGAGAATTAGTAGTTTATATTGAAGATGAATCTGGAGCGCAAACTTCAGTTTCTAATCACACGACTGTTAAATTATTTGCTGGTTATTATGTTGATGAAATTACAAATCAAATTGACAGAAAAGGAGCTATTGTTACTAAAAACTTTAAATTAAAATTAAGTAATTCAAAAGCAACTGATTTAGAATTAATAGCTAGATTAGTAGGAGATAGAACTAAAGCAGCTTATGGATCTGGTGCATCTACTGTATTAGGTGTTGCGCCTGGTGTAATTGATCCAGTTGTTTCTAGTGATACTTATTATGCAAATGAAGGTAGATATGATTTGGTTCCATTACAATACCAAAACATAAATTCTAATATGACAGGCGTAGATTACATGAACAGTACTCCATACCAGTCTGGTCAATTAAGAGGTCAATTTCTTTATTCAAGATATAAAAATCTAGCTAATGACGCTGAACTTTATTCAATGACACCACCAGACACAGATTACGGTGTTACAAACTGGATTGTCGGAAATGGCGTAGATGATTTTGAATACGGTATTAATTATAAATTCGGTACTAATCCAGTAATTGTAGGATCAGGCGAATCTAGATATTTTAATTTTGCTAATGCAACATCAGCAGCATACGCAGCTAACAACGGAACTGACGATTTTATTTGGTCAGGCGATTATGATAGCAATGGATTACCTAATAGAACTTCATTAAGTACTGCAACTAATACTGTTAGTAAAACTGACTATGATAATGGTTTATTCTTACACAAAGATCACCCTTTATTAAATGCTGGTAGTGCATTGACACCTTTAAATATTGCAGAAACTGGATTGGTTTCTATGTCAAAAAATGCACCAAGAAGAGCTAATATGACAGACGGATTATTCCAAAATCCATATAAAAGAGCTCATTGGCAAATGAAATCTAATACTTCAACGCCGATTGATGTGTATAGAAGTTTAAAAATGTCATTTAACGCAGAAGATCAATTCTTATTAGGTGGACATTCATGTGGAGCTTATTTATTTTTAAGTCCTATTGAAACTACAAGTTTAACGGTAGATGCTGATAATAAATTTGGTAAAAAGTCAATCTCACAAGGAGCTACTAATGCAATTTCAGTTGATTTAATATTCCAATATAGAATGACTGATTATTTTGGAGTTACATCTAGTACAACATCTGCTAATAATGCAGGAAGAGTTGGTGGAATTGCTTCTACAAGTTTAACAAACCTAACATATTCTAAAAAGATAGGATTAGATATTTTAAAAGGAGAAAATGACGTATTCTCATTTGATATTGAAGTTTATGCTAAATACAAACCAGAAGGTTCATCAGTAGCTAATGTAACTAAAGAAATGATAGATACGTTTAGAGTACCTAATTATCACGGTCGTAGAGAATTCGTAGATTCTGAAAATGATTTCTCAACACCTGGCTCTATAACTTCACTAAGATATATGTAAATCATTAGTCCTTCTATTTAAGATATATAAAGTAATAAATAGAAGGACTAATACATGAGTTTATCAACAAATTTTAACACTGCAAATAATCAAATTGACGATCTGTCATTTGGTATTTTAAGAACTAATCCAAAGTTAAGTACTAATATAAAATTGGTAGTTAACTCATCGGGTTCTTTATACATGGATTCAATTGATGCCAATGCTACACTAGCCAGCGCATCTTTTAAAAAGTTTCCAATCAATCCATCTGGCTTTTATTCAACTGACGTTTCTAGATTTTATAGAGATTTGCCATTAAATTTAAGATATGATATTTTTAAACAAAATTCAGATCTTTCTGTATTTGGTGATTATTCAAAACAATTTGAAGATCAGTATCAATACGGTGCTTCTTTTAATTCAACTAAGTTATATGATGAGCAATACAAATTCTTAGCTCCTATTTGGTTAGATAAAAAGACGCCAAATCATTTTGTAATATATCGAGTAGAAGATACAGATTATGACATTTTATTGGATGATAGTTTAGCTTCTCAAAATAATAGAATAATGCAGCTTTTAAATAAAGCTACTATTGTTAAAACATTTGACATAACTAATAATTCTAATTTAGGAAAATACATCGCTAATCACGTTAATAGTCCTTCTTTTCCAGTAGCACCTATTATTCAAAATTTTGATGCAAACAGTCATACTACGTATTGCGGTATTGATGTTGTTAAAGGTGGTTTTGTTGAAAAAAGAGAATATACAAATAAAGATCTATTAATAGATAAAATAGAAATTCTTAATAATCAAATCATCACAGAAGGTTTCGAAAGAAATCAATTAGCTGTAGCTAATTTATTAAACATTGAATTTTTATTTGATGATGAATTAGCAACCGATTATAAAATTTACAGATATTTTGGACTATATGTTGATTCTTTATATGAAGGTGAATTTAAAGTAAACGATATTATAAATAATGATGCTGAACAAAGCATTATTATAGAAAATGATGGTGTTTTATCTTATTATGATTTGCCAAATGGTATATCACACCAAGATATGTTTTTAAATACAAAAGATTTAAGTTATCCAACATTAAACTGGATCAAATCTCCATACAATAATTTCTTTCACGTAAAAAATGGAGTTAACTTTGATAACACTAAAAAATTACCAGTTAGTTTAGATAATAAAACAATAACTGAATTTACTGATGATGTTTTAGCTGGAACTCTTAAGATTAGTGTTTTAACTAAAGATGCAAAAGACTTTATTAAATTTAAAATTACTGAAGCGCCACATCACGGTGATAAATTATACTTAACTGCTATTTCTGAATTTAAGGCCGATAATTTCAATCTAACGCCATTTACTTATATGGCTGATAATTATTTACAAGCCGGTAAGTTTGAACAACAAAGATATTCAACACAAGGAGATTTAAAGCATATTTTACATGCATTAGCTTCTTGTATAACGCATTCAGATAATCCATTTGTAGCTACTATCGTTGACGATACTATCGTGATAGAAGATTATGCACAAGGATATGATAGAAATTCAGTTGCATTTGGAGTTAGAACTGGTAATATTTCAGATTTCATCAGTGTTATATCTGGTAAAATATCTAATATCAATAATTCTATTTTACCTATTGGTAGCTTAGTTGATTTTAACGATTGGACTAACTACGCAATGACAGGTGGTAAAGATGAAAATAGATTTATATACTTAGAAAAACAACAATTAGGTAATCTTAGAAAAGGTCACATAATTAAAGATCCTGTGTTCAATACAAAATCAGAGGTTTTAGAAATCTTAGAAGATGCCTTTGATTCTAATTTTTATAGAGTGTGTTTATCTAAGAAGATTAATAAATTAAACACATACGCTAATTTAAATTATTATCAATCTCCAGTTACATATTTCGGTAAATTTAGTGCATATAATTTAAAGGACTTTGATTTTGATTTTTATGATACTTCTAATTCAAATTATGCTGAATTGGCTTTAGATGATTTAATAGTAGCATCTAGCGTTGAAGGTACATATTACAAATATTATGATCTCGCGTGTTCTTCTTCTTTTTTAATTGGACATGACGAATATTATCCAAGTTTAGTTTCTTTAAATGAATCAGATATCGTAAATAGATTAGAAGACGTTGGTAATGATTTTAATGTTGATTCTAATATTATTATTAAAGATTTAAAAATATATTCAGAATACGACAGATTACATGAAAATGAATTAAAAGAAACTTCACTTTTAAGTAGAGTTGTGCCTTACATTAATAAGTTTGCACTAAAAGATTCTTTTAATGCAAGAATGAATCCGTATTTATTTACAGTGAGTGAAGCATTCGGATCTGACAACATGTCACCTAATGTAGAATCTGGTTTGGAAAGAAATCCATTAGATTATAATATGGAATATTTTCATATTAATCAAATTCCAACATTATTTAAATATGATTCTGATAATTTTAGTAAACTTAAGAGTTACGTTAACTTTTTAAATGATGGAGAATTAACAATAGACAATCTTAAAAGTATCGATAAAGATTATTTTAGCAAGTATTTTGTATGGGAAGGTGCATATCTAGACTTTTCTAAAGTTATTAGTATTTCTTCTGCTAATGGTGCAACATATATTACGTTTGACAAACCAATAGATGAAAATGTCGTAACCAATACCGGTATTACTAAAAAGAACGGAGTATTCGTACCTCTTACTTTACCATTTTTAAACGTTGATAAAACGATCTTAACTTGTCTTGGTACTATACCAACACAAAATGGCATAATAGTTGGCGATTTATTTCAAATCAATAATGCTGATGTACAATTTATAAAAAATAAAACTAAGAAATTATACACTAAATTTAATAAAGGAGATGCTTACAATTTTTCTGACACTATATTTAGAGGTTTAAAATATGTTTATAAATCAAGAAAGGAAAATGTAAAAATCATTCCTTCTGAATATGTGAATGATAATTTAGCAAATGATTATAAGTTTGCTGTTATTGTAAATCTACAAAAAGATTCAAACGAAACTAGCACAAATATTGATGTTATTAAAAATGACAAATTCAAATTTATTTGTGTTTATGTTAATATTTCTTTACAAGAAAATAACGTAAAAGAAATATCTCATAAAATTTTATATGAGCTAAGACACTCTTATGTTGAAGATACGTTATCAAATAGCAAGATTCAAGGTGCTTTAAATATTTATGAAGCCTATGCCAATATAACTAATTTAACTTCTACTACTGAAGTTGTAATAGACGGCTTAGAAGATATCGATGGTAAATCTCCAGCATTTGAAAAACAAATTAGTATTACAGAACAAGGAGCTTATTCATACTTATTATTTGACTATAACGGTAACACTTATGCTTTTCAAATTTCTAAAGTATTAAGTGATACGTCTATTAGCGTAATTGGTTATCCTAAAGTATGGAATAATGTAACTAATACTGTAGGTGCTGACGCGCCAGCTATAATAGAAATCACACCGGTTGATCAATCTAATTTAACTTATACATATTACGGTGGTGGATGGGACGCATTCAAACAAAACTTGGATGATATTAAAGCTAAATCATTTAAAGAGATATTTAATGATTTTACAAAAAAGGTAAATTATATCGATGTAAATGAAATTGGAACTATCGCAAATAATTCTTTTGTTTTAGAAATTGAAAATGGAACGCCGTTTTATAAAAATGCATATATTAAAACTGCAGTAGATGATGATAAACCAAAATCTTATAAAATATCTTCAGCTGAAGTTGGTAAAAAAATAGTTGAATCAGAGACTCCGTATAGAACAATATTGAGAAGAATGAACGGTTATTATGTACCATTAACTAAAGATGTTTTATATTTCACTGACATATATTCAGAAAACAAAGCTTTAAAAAATAATGCAGTTCCAAATAGAGAATTGTTGATTTACAATAAATTCAATAGAACTGGAATTGCATTCAGTTCTTATTTCGATACATTGGGTTTAAATGATTATGGAATAATTAAAAACTATTTTTATCATAAAGTAAACACTGAAGCACCAGATAGCACATTAAAATTATCTAGCGGTACAGATAAATTACCACTATATCCTAAAATTGGTGAAATAGCAATTGATAAAAGAGATTTAAATATCTTACAGTCTAAATATGCTGAAAATTACTATATTAAATCAGGTGCAAATAATGAATATTCATTTGTATACGGTACTGTTAATCCAATTGAAGAAAAAGCTTTTATGGCTTCTACGATAATGAAAGTTTCAAATGTTTATGAAATATCTTCTTTTAGTGAAATTAGATTATCTAACATAGATGAATTAAATTCATATAGAGAAAATAACAAAGGTTCATATTCATTGGCCTGGACAGAAGTTGAAGATAAAATCTATGCAGATTTCTATGTTAAAAAAGCAGTTTTAGATGAATTATTAGAAAAAGGCATTAAATCTTCTTTCGATAGTTATATAAATCCATCAAAATCGTATGGCGATTTAACTACAACGTCTGATGATTTACAGGTATATTCAGAACAAAATATAGTGCCAAGATTTATTATACAAAGTATTAACATATACGCCAAAGAAGGTAAAAATATCAATTCTTCATTTTTAAATCAAGCTGATCCTTTATTAATAGACACTGATATTTATAAGAAACAAACTAATTATTCTACTGAAGGCTTTGTACAAGAACGTCTTAATTTTAGATTAATATATAATAAAAAACCGTCTTATAACTATGAGTTTAAAGTCGTTGTCAAAATAATAGCGTAACATGTCTATCATAATAAAAGAATTATTTGAAAGTGATTTAGATCAATACAACAATGATTGGTGGTCATCTAAAAAAATTGAAAAGTTAAATTTCAATTTTGATCAAATTCTAATATCCGGCGGTGGACCAGCTGGACCTCATGGTTTTCCAGGAGATCAAGGTTTAGATGGAGCAAAGGGTCCAATTGGACCGCAAGGCGCTATCGGTTCTCAAGGCGCTATCGGTTCTCAAGGTGCAGATGGAGAAACTGTTTGGCTTAAAAATGAAAGCGAAACTATAGAAAATATCACGCTAAAAATAAATCAATTTGGTAAGTATAATCCTACCAATTTTTTATTCGGTATTTCTAATAGCACAGACGTTTTAAATGAATACAATGTGCCTAAAATAGGTATTTTGGGTAAAATTCATACAAAAGATGGTTACAATCAAAAGAACGTTGTTTTTTCTAATGAAGAATCAGATCAAATAGTTTCATTAAATTTATTTAAAGAAAATCAAAATACGATATTGGAGTATGGTTTTGACGATACTGCTAATACTGAGTTTGAATTAATAAGCGATGAAGCTGTTTTAACATATAACATTAATCCTAGTACAACATCAACATTTGGTAATTTCAAAGAATCTTTATTTAAAATAAAGTCTGCAGATTCAACATTCGGTGATACAATAGAAACTAACGAAATACAAGGTTCTACTAAATTTAATACTGAAACTCCAACTACAAATTGGATTGCACAATCAATAGACACAAACGGTAAAATAAAATGGGTAGATCCTCTTAAAGTTATACCTGGTTTTCCAGTTGGTAGTATTATTGCTATTAATGCTGAACAATTTAATAATAATAATTTTTTAATTAATGAAACTAAAACAGTAACCACAGAATATCTTCATAACACGAATGGTGCCGGTAAAACTAATACAATGTATCAAGGTTGGTATATCTGTAACGGTAAAACTTGGAAAAAAGGCGTTATTACGTATGATTTACCAAATTTAAATGCATATACGTATGAAATAGATGAAGATACTTCTGGAAATTCTAATCAAGAAAATATAGTTTCTAGTCCTAGTAAATTATCTATTTTAGGTGGTTCTGATTTAAAATTAAATATCACGCAATCTGGTGGTACATATAGTTCAACTTATACTAATCACGAAACTACCAATCAAACTGAAATATTTAATTCAGATGGTTCATTATCACAATCTGATTCTAAATTAATTTATATATGTTACTTAAAAGAAATTGACATGTATTGGGAAGATGCTACAGTTATTCCGCCAGCGCCTACATTATATGATATAAATTTATCTTTTAGTTCAATGTCTAGGGCCGAAGCATGCCAAAATCCGGTTTCTGCGTATAAAATTGATTTTGATCCTGCACTTTGGACTAATTTAGGAGCTAATTTAACCGATAAATTAATATATAACGCAGCAGGAAATACAATTGTAGGATCTGGTTATTATTCAAATGGAGGCGTAGTTAGAACATTCGTAACTGAAGCCTTTGTGCATGTTGAAAACTGTCAAACTGTAAATAGCTTTACTGCAACTTTAGGACCTAATATGTTTAACTTAAATGGTTCTTCAGCACCTTATTCGGGTACTGATATAACAATATATGCTGACAATAGTTCTTTTATCAATGCAACTAAAATGTATACTAATGCAGCTTCTACGCCGTTTTATTATGCGCCGAATGGTTGGTATAGAGTAGGACTTTATAGAAGATACTGGAGTCAAGTAGAAGGTTCTTTTATTGGCGCTGATGTTTTTGGAGATTATATAATGAATATATTAGGATCTACAAGTAATCCAAGCGCAGATGGAGATTATATGGCTAGAGCTTCTTCTGTCTTTAACTATTGTAATCAAATATACGACGATATTATGTATCTTTATACTGACGATGTTACGTTTATGAGTACTGAACAGTTTATAAGTCCAGTTTATAGAAACATATATTCTTTAACAGGTAATGAAGGTTATGAACCTATAACATTGATTGAAAATAATGCGGCTTACGGACTAGAATCAGGCTTATTTCACAGATATTGTTACGATGGAGGTGTATTGCAAAATAGATCTAAATGTCCAATCAATGGATTTACAATATAAAACAGATAAATAGATAATAAAAAGACCAGTAATATAATGAATTTAAAACAAATATTCGTAATTGACACAGATAACGAAAAGTTAGACAAGGTTAATTATAACTTCGATCAGATTATTGCAAACGGAGCAGGCCCAATGGGTGCTCAAGGTGCAATGGGTGTTCAAGGTTTTACTGGTTTAACAGGTGATCAAGGACCTCAAGGTGCACAAGGACCTCAAGGTGCACAAGGACCTTCTGGTAATGATGGTGATACTTCATGGAAAATAAATGTAGGTACAAATAACGTAACACTTGTACCTATTCACGATGATTCAACATATACAAATCCGCCTTCTATTATAATTGGTATTGATAAAGCTGATCCTAGATATAATGATGTTTTAACAGATGCTACTTTATGGATTCATAGAAAATCTAGTGTTTTCAATGATAACTTTCAATTGACTGATGATAGCAGTGGTTCTACAAAAGTTTCTTTTAGATTATTTAAAAGCGCAGGTGTTGTTAAATATGCAGAAGGATTCTTTTCGGGTGGTGGTACTATAAGATACGTTGCAGATAAATTCATCTACAAAAATGCAACTACTGAATTTGCTAATTTAAGCGCAACGCAATTTAATGTTAAAGTACCTTCTCTATTTGAAGGTAATTCTGAATTTAAAGGTGCTAATTTAAAAATCAACGTTGGTTCTCCAGCAGTTGATAAACTTTTAACATCAACCGATAATCAGGGTACAGTTGCATGGAAATCTATTACAGAGATACAAGCTGGTGTTCCAGTTGGAACTATAGTTCCTATTTTGTCTTCTGTTTTTAATGATTCTAATAACTTTGAAAAAGGATTTAATTTACCTAATTCTACTTCGCCATTAGAAGTTTATTTTGGCAGAGGTAAAAATAATTACAGAGGTTGGTACTTATGTCACGGAGAAAATTGGATCAAACCTAACACAGCTAACACATATACTGTTCCAGATTTATCTTCTTTTACATACCATATTGATGCTAATCCTTCAGGAGCTGGTCAAGGTGTTGCTGATAAAACAGACAATGTACAAACTATTGTTGGTGGAAGCGATATGACAATGATTGCTACCTTTGCAGGTAGTCAGTACAGTATTATATCTTCGTTTGATACATCATCAGTTTCTATATACAATCCAAGTTCAGGCGGAACTCAACTTGAAATGCAAAGATTCATATATGTTGTATTTTTGGGTGAAGATGATTTATATTGGCAAGATAATGGAACAATTGCAGGTAGTAATTCTGACTTAGTATTTAATAATGTAACATTTAAATATGCAGATAATAATGTTATAACGCCTACTCAATCACTTATTCCTTCTAATTTAGGATCTTCTAGTTCTGGTGGAACTGCAATGGGTACATTAGTAGTACCTGGAAATAATCCATCGTATAATGATTGGAATTCTGTTTATAATGCAGGTTCATGGACTCAATCTACTTTAGATAATGCTTGGAAAAATCCAAGTCTACAATATTGGACTGGTAATGCCGGAGAAGATGTTAAATTATATACAGATACAAATTTAAATTCATTTGCTGCTCAAGGTACTTGGATTAAAAATAGTTATTTAAGATTTGTTAAATCTTCAGATGGTAAAGTATTTGATAATGGTACTGGATTCCAAGAAGGAGATGATGCAATGGCAATATTAGTAGTTAGCAATACACACTCAGATGGCGGTACAACTGGTACTTCATTAATAAATGCTAACTTTACTTTAAATTCAAGTGTTAGTGCACCAATATGGAAAGGCTCGCCTACGTATGCATATCAGTGGCAGATTAGCACGGATAACATTTCATGGTCTGATATTTCTGGAGCTACTTCAGCTAGTTTAACAACTTCTGAAGCTGGAACAGGTACAGTATATTATAGAGTAACTGCAAAAATAAATGAGCCTGGAACAAACGGCGTTGGTAAATCTTTTTATGCTACTACACCAATTACGATGACTCTTCTTGGAAATACAATTTCAGGAAATACTGTGGTAAATTGCTCTACACCGACTGTTGCTACTGGTTATATTACAGTAAATGTTGCTCCAGCTATTATAAAATATTCTACGTTGGGCGGATATTCATCTGCTAGTTGTTTCTGTGATAGCTCTTTAGATATACAAAATGTTGGATCTTATTCAGCATATAAATCAAATCAACAACCAGCTGATGAACAGTTTATAACTATATCAAGCACTGGAACTTATTCATTTACATTAAATGCAATTGGACCAGTGTGTAATACATGTGGAAGTTGGGACACTAGAATTCAACTTCAATAAAATTAATTAAAATGAAATTTATTAATTCAATTTATAATTTTTTAAAAGGCTTAAATAAGAATACTATTATTTTTATTTTAGGAGCTTTATTTGTCTTGTTATTTTTAAAACAATGTAATGATAAAACAAATCTAAAAACAGAATTAAATCAAGTTAAAATTGAAGCTGAAAGAGCTCATAATAATTATGTAGCTGCACAAGATACTATCAAATATTATAGAGCTGAAAACGGTGGATTAATAGCAGAAAAAAGAGCTTTTGTTTTTACTCAAGAAGAATTTGAAAAAAACTACAAAGATCTTAAATCTGAATACGTAGATGCTTTAAATTTGGGTAAAAATTTAAGTAAACAAAATGTTTTACTAAAATCGCAGATAGAGATTTTATCTACTATTAAACCAGAAGGTACAGTAGCTCAGCTTAACGATTCATCTGCATTTATTAATTTTACTAAGTTTGATGATTTTGGAATGGGTAATTCTAGAACATTCACAGGTAAAGCTAAAGTTTTATATTTTGATAAAAAATTCTTATTAGATAGTACACAAACTCAATTTGATATTAAACAAAACATAAAGTTATACGCATCTATAGACGAATCTAAAGGATATAAAGAAGTTAAAATGGCATCTTCATATCCTGGTTTGAATGTCTTAGATATTGAAAATATAAATTTGATAAATAATAAACTGAATGAAGCTCCTAAAAAGAGAGATCGTTGGGTTATGGGAGTTGGAGTTGGTTATGGTGTTTCTTTAGTAAACGGATCAACTTTAAGTTTATCACCATGGATTGGCGCATCTTTACTATGGACACCTAAATGGTTACAATTCGGAAAATAATAAATAATATAAATGGCTAGATCATCAAAATTTTTAAGATTAGATAAAGACGTATTGCTGGAATTCATTTACCACGATCAGTCTAATCCTGCTTTGTCTACTATTGAAACTGATAATAATGGAAGCCATATTAAATTTTTAAATACGGTTGACGGAGATAATACAGCGTCAAGATACTTAATTCACGAATTGGGTGGAGATGTTGTAAATTTTACTGTAGATATTTCAGGTATTTACATTGCTGTAAACAATTTTTCTAGAAGAGAATTACAATTACAAAATGGTAAAACATACGAGTTTGATTTATCTAACTTGGCAACACCTTCTAATTTTTCTATTAATGCAGGTGGTAGTTTTACTATAATTGGTTCTAAAGCTATTTATGTTCCTAATACGAATGGAACTTATTCATATTCATATAACGATAATGGTATCACTTATAATGGTGGTTCAATTATAGTAAGTGATAAAGCAAATCCTTTATTTGCAACACCAGATCAAGAAACTGGAAATACAATTAAGACTGGAACTGGCGAAGTTGGTAGATATTACGCAGTAGAATATAATACAGATGGAACTAAATTTGCATTATTAGATAATACATTAGGTTACCTAGCTACTCAAAATTGGAATGGTAGTACATCTATTTCTAATGAAGTTATTGCAAGTAATTTAGTTAACTACGATACCATAAGATTGCACTTAAGAACTGGATTTTCATTCTCTAATAGAGGATATGAAGGTTTCTTATTTCAAGTAAAAGCTAAAAGAAATTCAGGTGTTTACAACTACTTTACTTCTTTAGCATATTTAAATTATTCAAACTACGAACTTCAAAATCCAACACCTTTTGTTTTAGGAGGAGTTGCATTTTCTAAATTCATTGAAGTTAAAGTACCTTCATTAGTTGACATGTATGATAATACATTAAACTTAGATTTTGAAGAAGCATTCTTTGGAACTCAAGATACACAAGATGCTTTAAATCCTACTTCTAATTATGAAATAGTTTTTAAATTAATCGATAGTGTTTATGAAGTTAATAATGTAAAATATGTAGATGCTGCTGAAGTTCTATTAGTTACATTAGCTCAAGAAGATGAATATCAAGATATTTCGGCTGTTATTGAAGAAGCAGCAGATGGAGATTACTTTAAAATCTACGGATTAAAAGATGGATCTATTGATAATTTTGCTAGATATGTAAATTTAAGACATCAAACTTCAGGAGATGATATTACAGTATTTCATGATATAGAAGTTTTAGAACAATCTGGAAATACGTTTAATCAAACTTCAAATGTAACTTATGCTCAAGTAGATAATTTAGACAAGCCTATCTTATTTAGACCTATTATACAATCTGCTAATATAGCAAATTCTTTTTTAATTAATTATACATTAAGAATTTACAACGAAACAGATAATACTCAAATCGTAAAGCAAGCTTCTTTAATTTATAAGAAACCTAGCAAGTACGCTAAGAGAATGATTCAATTGAATAATGTTTTAGCAACTACTAAAGTTTACAATAAAATTGCTAGCACAGCTGCGAGTTCTTCTATTAATAATTTTGTTAATTCTATTAGACCTTCAGTTGGTGAAACTAAATATGTACCGGTTGCAGTAAATACAACTAATATTAATGTATCAAGTACAAACGTACAATTAGATGGAGCAAATGTAACTGCTTTAAATAATATGACATATTACGGAATGGGTCAGGGTTCTATAACTCTTTCTAAAGTTTCAGATAATTTTATTAAGTTTAGAATTGCACAATTAGAAGCTGATACTTTAAAAGAAGTTTCATTAGTAAATGCTGAACAAATAGAATTGATCTTAAAAAGCGGAAACATTGAACAAATCATATACGCAGATCCTACATTCCCAAATGTAGATATGGGTAAAGGTGAAGTTTTATTTAAAATTGATAAATCCGTTGCAACAAGATTTGATCAACCAGATGCTAATATAGCAAGCGATACATTTTACATAAATATTAAAAATGGTTCAACATCATCTATGTTGTATCATGGAAACGTAAATATCATATAATGATTTTAAATAGTAGAAACAATTTATTTAACTTTAAGTTACCTAGGACTTTTATTCCTAAGGAAGTTGCTGACAAATATAAAAAATATTTGAACAGAATTCCTGGCAATTTAATAACTGAGCCTATTGACTTTGTTAATTATTCTATTCAAGGTATTAATTTACCTGGTTTAAGTTTTGATCCTATTAGTCAAAATAATAATGATGGTACCACTAGATATTTTAGAGGTGCAATACCTATTCAAAATGTAATTGATAGAACATTTACTATTAAGATGCAAATGTTAGATGGTTATATCAATTATTGGATCATGCAAGATACTCTTTTGTATTATTATTCAAAGGCTGTTAAAGAACCTTATACATCTGATTTAAAATTACAAATTATGGATGCAGAAGGAATTCATTTAGTTTCTGTGGTGTTTGAAAAACCAATATTACACCAAATTTCAGAGATTGATCTAAATATGAGTTCTAACATTGCTGAGTTTGATACTTTCGAATTATCATTCACATATAATAAATTTAATATCGAACTAGAAATAGATTAATATATAGGATATGAAAACATTTGTACAACACTTAGAAGAGCAAAAAGTAACTGGTTCAGAATGGACTTTATTACAAGAATCTTTAACTTCTGAACTTACACCAGAATTAGAAGAAAAAATAGATAGAGCTATTGATGAATTTATGGCTCAATACACCAATGAAGACGGTATCGTTGAAATCGCAAGATTTAATGAAGACGTTACTAATGAAGGTTTCTTAGGATCTATTTTAGGTGGTTTAACTGGTTTTGCGTTAGGAACTTCAGTTGGTAAAATAGTTGCTAAAGCTTTAGGTGTACAATCTGGTATTTTATACGATTTACTAACTTCTAGATTAGTTGGAGCCGCAGTTGGTTCTGCTCTTGGTACTAGATTCTAATTCATTTAATATGAACATAGTCGCTATTGACTTCTCACTTAATTCACCCGGTATTGTAATTTCAAAAAAGGATTCAGTTCACTTCATATCTTATATTAAAGATGGAATTGGAACTAAAGCTGAAACTAAAATGAATGAAGAACTTGCTTTATGTAAGGACATCTCTTTTAAAATACAACCAACTTTTACAACTTCAAAAGACTTTTCTGAAAAAGAAATATCTAAGCTTCAACGTTTTATAACAATGGCTAAAGATATGATTGAAATGATTCAACCCCATATAGATCTTAATGAACCTATTGTTTTTGGTTTTGAAGGAGTTTCTTATGGTTCAGGCGGAGGTGGTACAAACAATCTAATTGATTTAGCAGCTGCTGCAGCTATCTTTAAATATTCTCTTCTTTTGTATTATAGAGATTATAAAGTTAACATTGTGACAGTTGCTCCTACTACAATTAAGAAACATGCAGGCAACGGTAGACTCAAGAAAAGAGAATTGTGGGATGTATTTGTTGAAAACCAACTTAATGATTCTTTATTAAATGAAAATTCTGTGTGGGGCTTTGCCAACAACCTTAAAATTGGGGCCAAAGTTCCAAAGCCCTTTGATGACATAATAGATGCTTATTTTTTAGCGTCATACCTTAGGGCCCTTTAAAGTTTTAAACCCTTCCCATAATAACCTTTCACCGACGCTAAAGAACTTAACTTATATAGGTTTGGCCCCGGTTTGTTTCAAAAAAAGTAAAAATAATTTAAAATAAATTAAAAAGAAACAAAATAAGGTTGAGATATATAAGATAATATGATTCTTAATAACTATATTCAAGCACAAGAAATGACAACCACAGATCATTTTGATTTACACAATGTCTTAAATAAGATGGTGTTAATGGATAAAATTTCTCAAGAAGAAATGGATAATCTCTTAACTAAATCGGGTTTAACTAAATTAGAAACCGGTGTATACGAAGATGAGAACGGTTCTGTTTTGGCCATGGGTAGTTTGAAACAGTAATTTTTTATCATATATAAAAGGTATAAACAGTCTCACGAAGAGGCAAACTAAACAATTTAAACGTAATTAAAGTATTAAAGACATGGCAGAATTTGACATTTTCAATCTGAGTGTAACCGATGTTGACACTCACGAAACCGCAGCAGCATCATCTACGAATGATGTTTACAAACCAACAGCCGATCAAGGCAAAGATGGAACTTACAAAGCACTTATTCGTTTTGTTCCAAACCCAGCAAATCCACGTAATTCATTAGTTAAAAAGTATGTACATTGGTTGACTGACGCTTCAGGCGAAGGTAAACTAGTTGACTCTCCAACTTCTATTGGTGAAAAGTGTCCTATTGCTGATGCATTTTTCAAACTACGTAAGTCTGATTCAGCAGTAGATCGTAAAATGAGTGAGAAATTAAAAAGACGTGAACAATACTACGCTCTTATTAAAGTAATCAAAGATCCTCAGTTCCCAGAAAATGACGGTACTTACAAAATCTTCAAATTTGGTTATAAAATCAAAGAGAAAATTGATGAAGAATTAAAACCAGCATTCGGTGAACCAACACAAGTATTCGATTTATTCGAAGGTAAAAACTTTGAATTGATTATTACTCGTCAAGGTGACTATAATAACTATGACAAATCTAAATTTTCAGCTTCTAAAAGCGCAATCAACATTGATGGTAAAACAGCTGAAAAAACTAAAGAGGTTATGTCAGCTATCAAGGCAGAATTAGACAAAGCTCCATCATTAGAGCCTTATGAGTACAAACCATGGGACGATGAAGCAAGAGATTTTGTTAATTCAATCTTACGTCAGTATTTAAATCCAGGTTCAGCAATGGACGAGATCGTTAATACTAAGAAAGCAACAACTAAAGCTACAGCAGCTGCAAAAGCACAAGAAAGTTCAGATGATTTCGATTTCGATACTACATCTGCACCAGCAGCAAGCGCTACAACTTCAAGTGTTGATTCTTCAGACGATTTAGATGCATTCTTGAATGACCTTGACATCTAAAATATCAGAACAACTTAAAGGTAGAATTAAATTATTAGTTAAGCAAGTTATTACCAAAGAACATGCTCAACCAAATAAACACACTCTAAAAGACATGCCAGGGCGAATAACTCTGGCATGCCCTTATTGTGGCGATTCAACAACAGATGATAATAAGAAGCGTGGCAATCTTTATTGGGCTACGCTTCAATATCACTGTTTCAATTGTTCACATCACACCGACGTATATGGTCTTTTAAAAGATCACGGCATTAGATTAAATACAGATGAGACCATTGAAATCATCGATTATGTTAAAGAACATAAATTAGAAACTCGTGATGTAGAAGTTTTACAACACGGTATCTTTGCTAAAGTTTTAGAAATAGCACCAACCAAACAAGAGCTTAGACAAAAATTAGGATTTGTCGATATAGAGCCAGGTGATCCAGCTTTCTTTTATCTAAGAAAGAGATTATTATCAAATAAATTAGAACATTTCATGTATTCGCCTAAAGATAAAAGGCTTTACATTTTAAATATAGGACCAGAAGAAAAGGTTATAGGTATGCAATCTAGAACTTTGGTCAAATCTACAAATAGTAGATATTTAACATACGACTTAGGCAAGCTTAAAGAATGGCTAGGCACTCCTTTAGAATTAACAGAAGAAGAATTAGTTCCTATTAACAAAATGTCAACATTGTTTGGTATCATGCAAGTTAATATGATGATTCCCGTTACTATCTTCGAAGGACCATTAGACAGATTATTTATGCATAATTCATTAGCATTAGCTTCAGCGCATAGAGACACTGAAGAATTAGATGAAATACCAACCATCAGATACATGTTTGATAATGATGAAACCGGTAAAAAGAAGATGATGCAAAAGCTTAAAAAAGGCAAAGGCGTATTTACTTGGAATAAATTTCTAACTGAAAATAAGTTAGATACATATTCTAAACAAATAAAAGACTTAAATGACTTGGTATTAGTTGCTTTTCAAACAAAGAGCAAATGTCTAAAAGAATTAGAAACTTATTTTAGTGATTCACAATTAGACGCATATTACCTATGATTTTAGAAAGATTATTACAAATGGTTGATGAAGAACTAGAAGATTTTCAAAACGAAAAAGAAAAAAGAAAGGGTTTAAAATCTCTTGTCGATTTTACTTCTACGAGCACACAATATGATGGTAACGCTTTGGGATTTGAAATTAAACCAAAGTTTAAACAAAAGGTAAAATCTTCTGTTTATATTAAAGAAGACAAGAACAAGCGCTCACTATTTTAAAAAGTAACACATGCAAGATACACCAATATCAAAGGTAGTTAATAAAGTTGTACAATTAGACGAATTATTCGGCGCACAACGACTATCATGGACTAACAAAATCAAAGATTTAGCTGAAGATTTAAAACATGGAGAAAACTTACATGAAGTTGCTTCATATACTTTAAGTTATAGGCAAATATTGGTTGAAAACATCGCATCTGTTTCGTCTAAGATTAGAACTAATAAAGCCAGAGTAGACAAAAACTTTAAAGAAGCATGGATTCGTTACTATCAATACGAATACAAATTAAATGATAAACAACGCGAGAAATTCATAGAAGCTGATATGGCTGAAGACTTACAGGTCCAAGATTTATTAGTATCTCACAAAGAATTTTTAACAGCGTCTATCAAAACTCTTGATAACATGGGCTTTGCAATAAAGCAGCGCATGGATATGAAGCAGATTTAAAAATATCTAATATGTTTTGGTTCTAACCCTAACAGAGGATAACAGATTTTTAAGGATTGATGAAGCTAATGAACTTGAGTTAGAGCAATTAAACATTTCACTAACAAAAAGAATTGATAGCTGGAGATTTAATCCACTTGTAAAGCGAGGCTTATGGGACGGTTATGTTTCTTATATTAAAGATGACAAATGGATTCCAGTAGGTTTATGGCGATATGTCATGACGCTTTGCAAAGAATATAGATTCGAATTAAAAGTTAATGGTATCACAAGACTTTTTGATCCTAACATTACCATGGAATCTTTTGAAGCATGGGTTAATGATTTCTTTAATGGATCAAAGATGGTTCCAAGGGACTATCAAGTAGAAGCAGCTTTCAATATACTTAAATTTAAAAGATGTTTAGCAGAATTAGCTACATCAGCAGGTAAGACTATGATTAGTTTCATGGTCGTTTCATATATGCTTGAAAAACAAAAAGCAACTAAGATTTTATTTATAGTACCTAACGTATCTTTAGTGGTTCAAGCTACTGAAGATTTCTATGAGTACAATTGGCAAAATAGAGTTAAGATCAAAGTGCAACAGATATATGCTGGTCAAAAATTAAAACCAAACGCAAATATTGTTATAGGTACATATCAGTCACTTGTTAAAAAAGACAAAGATTATTTTGATGAGTTTGACGCAGTTATTGTCGATGAAACACACAAGGCTAAATCACAATCTATTAAAGACATTTTAGCTAAATGTAGAAATGCACATTATAAATTTGGTCTTTCTGGTACTTTGCCAAAAGACGGTACGCTTGATAAATTAACTTTAATGAGTCAAACTGGCCCAGTAATTACCGAGGTTAAGGCCTCATTCTTGCAAAAAGAAGGACACATTGCGGGTTGTAAAGTTAAAATCATTGAAATGGACTATGCTCCAGAATCAGCTAAAATTGCCTTTCAAGAATTGGCTCAAAATAAATACGAAAGTAAAGATGTTTTTCAACTTGAACAAAATTATGTGGTCAACAATCAAGCACGCCTTGACTTTGTTGTGTCTGTTATATCCAGAATTCCAAGGAATTCTTTGGTACTTTTCCATCGAATCGAACATGGCAAGAAAATATACGACGCCCTTAGACAGAATAGCGATAAAAAAGTTTATTACGTCGATGGCTCTACAGACTCAGATATTAGAGAAGAACATAAAAAGAAGATGGAAAACGGTGAAGAAATCGTTATCGTAGCTTCTTATGGTACATTCTCAACAGGTATTTCTGTTAAGAAAATTCACAACATCTTTTTCACAGAGTCGTTTAAATCTGAAGTAATTATTAGACAGTCTATTGGCCGTGGCTTAAGACAGCACGAGTCTAAAACAGATGTACTTATTATAGACTTTGTAGATAATATTTGCACTTTAGAATGGGAAAACTATCTATATAAACATGCTCTTGAAAGACAGCGTATATACAGACAGGAACAATTTGAATATGATATTAAGAAAGTCAAATTCGAAGGAGATATATAATTAACATAATAACTTATTAAAAAATAAAAAAAGAATATGTCAGTACAAAAAATTTCATCATTTAAGTCCTTTACTGAGGTTAAAAACCAAACAAAGGCAGCTCAACTTCATGAAGAAGGTAAAGCCAAAAGAGCAGAAATCGTATCTAAAATCGGTGCAGCTCTTGAAGAAATGGGTGTTACTTCACTACAAGAATTAGATGAAGAAAAAAGAAATGCCTTAGTTGCTAAAATCTTTAATGAAGACGAAGCAGAAGAAATTGAAAAAGATATTGTTAAATTAGGTGAACCTAAAGAAGAAGATCCTAAAAAAGGCGAAGAATTAACAAACGAGGCAGTTATCAATGAAGGGACAAGATCTCAAATTGGTAAAATTGACAAGTCAGGTAAAATTGTATCAACTTATGTACACTATGATGGTTATCCAGAGAATATGGTGCCATTATTGAAAAATTACAAAGACACTAAATCAGTAGATCAATTATTAAAATTAGGTAAAGCAGGTATTTCATACTTAGATGCAAAGATTGGTGATAAACCAATGGATTTTAGTAATCCAGAAAAAGGCGTTACTTTATTTTACGGAAGAGATAGAAATGAAAAAGGTGACATGACTACTAAAGCAGACGTTAAAAACGTAGCTAAGTATTTAAAAGGTGTTGCAAACCAATCAGGCGCAGAATATGCTTATTTATATGATGAAAGAGACGGTAAATGGTACATGGCTGACACATACGAAGATAAAGAATTAAAACCAGTTACAGAATCTTTATTAACTGAAGGTAATGCTTTCGGAGCTGCAGTTACTAAAGCTAAAGAAGCTGGAGAAAAAGAATTTGAATTTCAAGGTAAAACTTACAAAGTTAAAGAAGATAATGCATCTGAATTTGATATAATTGATGATGTATTCGAAGCAAACTACAATGTTTCTAGATCAGCTATTGGTAGAATGGGTGGTTTAGTGCCAATTAAAGAAATGAATTCTTTGATAGATTGTTCTAAAGCAGTTATTGAAGATCTATACGAAGAAGGTTTTGAATTAGATGAAATCATCGGTTACATTGCATATAGAATCAATGATAAATTTGAAGGCATGTATGAATCAGCATTAACTGAAGGTTCACACGGAATGGC
>JACCEA012257907.1_pt1 | contig 31965 bp, 20 predicted proteins | sample 7449851 | NCBI WGS metagenome assembly JACCEA01 (sample SAMN15323453, study PRJNA562643) | freshwater metagenome | isolation source: river surface water | place: USA:Blue River Watershed | collected 2017-08-18
GATGGAGATGGACTCATTGAGTTGACAAAAGCACTGTTCGTTGGAAACTGATAAGCTACTGCTTTGGTTGTATCTATTTCCCAATTCTCATCCAATGGCGCGCGTACATCATTTTTGAGAGTAGGTTTTAAATACGGATACGATGGATACACACTGCCAAAACCAGTAATAGGATAACGTGTGATGAACATAGGGTATTTAGGAGCATGCTCATACACAGCGATGTAAAGCAATTCCGTAAAAGTCAACGGATAGACATCCTTGCGATCATACTTAGCAGGCAGCTCATCGATATCTTGGAAGATTTTAAAAACACCTTCTCCCTTATAAATCAAACCCATCCAATAGCCTTCAATCTCCAGTTGCTTATGTCGCAATGCTTCTTCACCGTAAGAATTTAAAGTAGCTTCTAAGCCTTCGTCACTCATCCAAGCATCATAGTGGGTAGGCTTTAACCTGACACTTTCGACTTTCAATGTTTTCTTATTGACCAACATAGCTGGTGTAGAAGGCCCAGGAAATACGTGCTGGAGAAAATTGTTTTTGATTTGATACATCGATACAGGTAAAGATGCTTTCAAATACTGAAACAAACCAATCACAGTGTCATTCACACCCACGTTCGCTTTACTGCCTAATTCATTAGCCACTACGTTGGTAGTGGAGATCACATTACGTGTACCATTACGAATACCGCGACCAGCCCATTTACCAACGATAAGCTTTTTCTTGCCCTCTAGCATGGCTTTGATGGTATCGTACAACTTATTAAATTCCAGCTGTAAGTTATAGCGGGTAGAATTAAGTTGCCTGATAGAGTCTTGAGTTACCAATTTCTCATGAATAGGGTTACTCAAAGAAAGAATACGTCTGTAGATTGTATTAAACTCATCTTCAGACTCTCTGCCATCACCTGTAATTTCATAGTCTCTCAAGCCAGCAGGCAACACCACGATTTTATCCGTTAAAGCAACAGACTTGTATTTCTCAATCAAAGCAATCGCATGGCTGCGTTTATCAGAGCCTGTTTGTTTGAATTCAATCTTGTTCCAGTGTTGAATAAAAAAAGCAAACCCAGTCTCACCAGATAAAGGATCGACTTTAACAAAGTCTTTTTCTTCCTCGCTCCAAGCAGCAAAACCTTTACCAGAGAGAATCTCACCATAAAAGCTTTTAAGCTCAGTAAGGGTATTGTAGATAATGGGATGAAAGATATTGATTTTAATGTTGATGTAAGAAAACCGTTTGTTTCTTAGTGCATCACCCACACGCCCAAAGATAGTTTGTGAAAACAATCCATCTTCGTGAAAGTTCTTGCTGTTGCCCTCGAAGGTATCGAGTGCACGTACCGGCTTGATCGCTTGGAGTGTTTTATCATTGAGCTCCAAGATAGATATATTAAAGGGTATGTCTAGTCGATCCATTTTTGGGTCAAATCCTTTGAATTTAAATATAACTTTACTAGCACACTGGTAATTACTTGCCTGTGGCTAGGAAATCAAATCATTTCCAGTCGGAGTATTTTTGTTATGGCAAAAAAAGAGAAGTTAGAAACCGATGAGTTTAATTTCGATGATGATTTAAATATACCCGATTTAAATTTTGATTCAGAAGATGTTGTTGATAATAGAAAGCCTACAACGAAGATTGCTGACTCTATTCGCGCAGGCGTTAAGCAGTCTTTAAAAGACCCTGCGCTTTATGAGCGCATGGCCAGAGCTGCTTTGCCTAAAGAGTACGGCACAGCCTTAGATGATGCAGCAAAAGTCAAAGAAGGCATCAAGTCTGTTTATAAGGGTGCTGTAAAAGAGATTAAGCCCGCTACAAACGACTTAGCCAGAGCAGCGCAGGCAATGGTGCCTGACTCCATGAAACGCGTTAAAGGGGTGTTAAAACGCGTTGAAGAATGGAGTAAGGATAGCCCAAACTCAGCCAAGGATGATCTCACGGGCCAGCGTGAAGACAATATTGCACTAGAGTTGGGTAACATCTTCAAAGAACAAATGACTGAACAAGTCAAAGCTCGCGCTGAAGATGATGCTAAGAAAAAAGTAGATGACGCGCTGAGCGTGATCAGACATCGTGATCAGATGTCAGCATTTAATGCGATGAGCATGGACTTGAGCCGGATGCGGCAGTATCAAAGTCAAGTGACTCAGGCTTATCAAAAGAAGTCTTTAGAATTACAATATCGTAGCTATTACGTTCAAGCCGATACATTGGAAGTACAACGTAAGACAGCTTTAGCTATTACAGCACGTTTAGATGCGATTCAGAAAAACACGGGATTGCCAGACTTTGTTAAGACCCGTAGCACTGAATATGCTAAAGAGGTTATGCGCAATCAATTTATCACCAGTGGCTTAGGCGGCTTATTTGGTGATAGAGGCGCAAAGATTGAAAAGTTTTTTGAAAATATTGGCACTAAAGTACGAGAGAAAGTATCTGACGCTGCTGAAGTCATGGGCGCTGCAGCTATGGGACTGGATGCAGCGGCTATGGCCAAAGACCTAGGCGGTAAAAGCGGCTTAGAAACTGGCACTGAAATGGCTACCGGAATGGGCATGAATGCTTTAGCTGCAAAGTTTGGCAGAGGCATTCGCCACAAGATGCAAAAAGGCGCGCCTAAACTCACTGGTAAGATTGATGAGTTTGCACAGACCTACCGATATGCTCACGGTAACATGGGGGGAATTGTCAAAGACTGGTCTCGGTCTCAGACTGATCCTAACATGAATGGCTTAAAGCGCGATACGATTGAATTTTTAAAAGACTTAGTTGGTGACTCTTTATCTAGTAACGCGACAGCTACTGGTATGCAAACCGATTCTCTTCGGTCTATGCGAGAGCAAACAGGTTTTACAAATCAAGCTAATAAGTCACTCACTGAAGTTATCCCAGGCTTACTCTCGCGTATTTTACGTGAAGTGTATGTGGCACGTACCAAAGACGACAAAGTCGGCTTAGTCGAATACGATTATAAAAATAATAAGTTTTCTACCACTAAGAAGATTGTTGCGCAAATGCGTGAAGATGCAGTAAATAAGTCTTCCGCTGATTGGTTATCGAGAAACTTTGAAGATAGACTCTCAAGTATGGGTTTATCTAATCAGCTCGATGATGAAGATAAAAAAGCTTTTGCAGCCATGATCTTGCGTGGTCAGTTTAACGATGCAAGCATGTCTCCTGAGTTTTTTAGTGATGCTAAAAATTACAAGCACGCTAAAAATGATAAACATGCTGAAAAGTTAGCTGGCATCATGAGCAATCACTTCTTAGCAGGTGATGTGGATGAAGATAAAAGAAAATTGATTCAGAAAACTCGGCGCGCTGAGATGTCTGAGTTTGGCAGGTCTGTGGGCACTGAGCTCAATGACAGCAGAGCGTTTATTCAAGACCACATCAATGCAGGCAATGCTGAGAAACTCCAAGAAGCTGGATTGCTCAGCCCAGATGGCAAAAGCTTAGACATTGATGAGATTATCAAGTTGGCCATTGCTAATATCGGCACTCGCCACTCAGATATCTTTTTAAAAGAAAACATCAAGCCTATTGATCCAAAGAAAGCTTTGTTTGGTATTCGCAATACCCCAGTGAGTCAATGGACTTACAAACAAGGCAATAAAGCATCTGATGGTGGGTTTGCACACATTGGTCCTATGGCGCAAGATATCAAAGCCAGTTTTGGTGATGGTGTTGCACCCGGCGGCAAGAAAATTGACATGGGTAACTTGATGGGCGCTAACATGGCAGCCACTCAAGCCCTAGACCAAAAGACACAAAGCATAGGTGACGTATTAAAACAACAAATTGGTATTGTCCATAGTTTGCTTAAATTCACATCTAAGAAAACAGAAGGCGCAGCAGCTGGTGATAAATCTAAACCCATGACGTTTGAGACACGCATGGACAACGTTCAAGAAGCGTTGAATCTAATTGCTGCCAATACCAGTACAGGTATCAATCGTGTAGATTTATCTGATCTGATTACCAAAGGCGGTGCTTTACATACCAAGCTGGGTAACTACTTCAGAACCAATAAAGATACACTGCTTGGAAAAGCCTCTAACTTACTGGGCTCTACCATCGATTTTGGAGCATCTGCTGCTTCTAGTATCTTTGGTATTGGTAAAAGCATTAAAGATCATGGCGTTAAAAATGCTCAGTTGCTAAAAGACAAAGTGTTTTGGCCAGGTTACGAAAAAGGTAAAGAGTTTGTCAATGCCAAAATTCAGTTTGGTAGAGACTTTAAAAATCAAACAGTTGACCTTTATGTGCGTGGTAGTTTACTGCCGCGTTTGACGAAAGCTAAACTCCTAGCTGGTGACTATAGAGATCAAGCCACGGGTGAGATTATTCGTACATTAAAAGACATCAAGGGCGCAGTCATTGATGAAGCAGGTAACGTAGTGCTCACTGTTCAAGACCTGCGTAACTCATTTACTAAGATTCCATTTTCACACCGTATCAAAGAACTCGGTAAAGAGCTTTTCAGTAAACTTAAAGACACTGCTGAAATTGGCTTTAGCTTAGTGCCTAAATTCTACCAGCAAGCATGGGGATTAGGCAAGAAGCTGGTCATTGGTGCACTTAATTTACTCGATGAGCCAAAAGATATTTTTGTGCGTGGTGGTAAAGAGCCTGTTCTTTATAAAACATTAATGGAAGCGGGTCACTACTTTAACAAAAGTGACAGCAGCCGTATTAAACGCCCTGGTGATATCAAAGGCCCGGTCATTGATTCTGAGGGCAATACGGTACTCACCCTCATGCAGTTTAGAAAAGGCTTGGTGGATGTCAAAGGCAATGAGATCAAGTCGGCTGTAGGGCGATTAAAAGATATCACTACAGACACCTTACAAAAAGGTGTGGCCATGATGAAAAACGCTGTCGTAGGTGGTGCAAGCTTAGTGAAATCAGTTGCCACAGACGGTATTGAAGGTGTTAAGAAATTCGCCGGGAACATGAACCTAGGCATTGGCTTAGGTGGAAAGAAATCCAACGAATTGCTCACCAGTATTCGTGACATCTTAGATGCTCGTCTTCCAGGAAAGAAGAAAAAAGCCTTAGGTGATAACGATGGTGACGGTGATCGTGATGGTTCTTGGCAGGACAAGAAACAAAATGAGAAGAAAAAAGAAGATGCAAAAGCCAGAGAGTTAAAGACTATTTCTTACAAGGGTAAAAACATCTTTGACTTTATTCAAGAAAAAGTATCTGGTGCCATTGGTGGTGTCGTTGATACTGTTCTTGGCGCTTTAGGCTTAGGTGGTCTTTTAGGTGGTAAAGGCAAAGGAGCTAATGTACCAAAAGGTGGTAAGCTGCCTGCTGGTGTGGCTGCAGGCGCTAAGAAAAGCTTGTTAGGGCGTATCTTGGGCGGTGGTGCTTCCTTAGTAGGTGGTGCAGTCAAAACCGGTTTAGGTGCTGCTGGTTTGTTAGGTAAAGGCGTATTGGGTCTTGGCAAACTAGGCTGGGGTGGCACTAAACTAGCCGGTAGAGCCTTGCCAGGTATTGGTGTTGCCACTGGTTTAGGATTTGGCGCTAAAGCCCTGTATGATGGTAACTATGGAGAAGCTGCTCTTAATTTAGGATTAGCCGGTGTATCTGGCTTAGGTGTAGGCGGTATGCTTGCAGCTGGCGGCGCTGCTGCAGCTGCGCTGGGCAGTGTATTGTTCTCACCCGTGCTCTTAGGTGGTGCGGCCTTAGCTGGCCTGGGATACGGCTCTTATAAAGCTTTTAAATGGGCTACTAAGAAACGCTTCTCAGACCTAAGTCGCTTTAGGATGGTGCAGTACGGTGTAGGTCCTAAAGAAGATGAACTCCACCAAAGGTTTTATGCGCTGGAGAAATTCCTGCAGCCTTTCGTACAAGTTAAAGATGATGATGCACAACTGAGAGAAGGCAAAATTGACATCGACAAGATGCTGTCTATCTTTGATATCGCTCAAGGTGAAGAGCAAGCTGTGGAGAACTTTGGACAATGGTTCCAAGGGCGCTTTAAGCCTGTGTACTTAACTCACATGAGAGCGATTAAAAAGCTAGCCAATAAAGCTGATCTTGATTTAGTTGATGACTTAAAGCCTAGAGAGCAAATTCAATTCATTGACATGGTTGCAATGCCTGATGGTCCTTGGAGCGTCGGTGTTCTTCCATTTAAAACGCAATCTAAGAGTATTATTGGTGCCAGTTTTATTGCTAAAGCAGCCCAGGAGCTCAGAGCTAAGATTGCTGCTGGCATCAAGCCAGGGCATGAAGGCAATGAACCACAAAGCTTCTTAGGCAAACTCTTTAAGCCTAACAAAATTGACGGTATTGTTGATAACGTTAAACTAGGTGCAAATGAGACCAAAATAAGCACTGAAATTGCCAAAGCCATGCGTGCCGATATGGTCATGAAAGGCTCAGTTGCTGGCATCAGTGTAGGTTCAGAGAAAACATCAACATGGTTCTTTGGCGCGCCCATTAAAGCGTTTGAAGCTGTAAGGCTCAAAGCTTATGGACTAGAAAAAACCGATCAAGGCTTAGTTGCTTCTCTTCGTTGGTTGGAAGTGGTCTGTCAAGATCAGTTGATGAAAAAACCTGATAAAACTGTGGTGTGGAATGGTGATGCTAAGGAAATGCTTACCAAAGCCAGAAAGTACTTTGGCTTTGGTGAAGACAACGCTGCTCAAGAGAAAAACTGGATCAGCTGGTTTATTAAACGGTTCTTACCCGTATACACCACCTACATTGCTAGAATTGCTGAAGTTACAAACTCCGATAACTTAAAGAACGCTATTAAAATTTTCAATCCTGAGAGTTTTGAAGCAGCCACAATAAGTGAACATTTAGTCGGCATGTCTAGTGTTTGGAATGTGACTACTTCTCCATGGGAAGGCGTAACACTTTTAACAGATACAACTAAGACAAAAGAAAACATTGATTTCATTAAGAAAGCTGCAAAAGACAAAGAGCTATTAGAGCAAAAACTCAAAGAGAGTCAAGCTACTAAAAACAAGCCTGGTGAGCCCACGCAGAAAGTGAGAACTGCTGAAGAAGCCCAGGTCGATGCGATGAAAAAATCCATCGAACAAGGCAAGAAACGACAAGCTGCAATAGATGCTGCGCGTGAAGGCTCCTCTGGCAGTAGTGCAGCTGCATACTCTGAAGAAGGCGAACCAGATCAAAAGCCAAGCACTACATCAACTCCAGAAGTTAAGAAGTCTGAAGTCACTAAAGGCTCATCTACCAGTGCAGCGCCTGCTATTGCTAAAGGTGAGCTGACCAATGGCTCTGGTGCTAATCAATACTTGACTGGTCCTGGAGTTAAAAATCTCCAAGGTGTTCGTCCAGAATTCTTAAAGCTCTTTATGGGAGCTGTACAAGAGTATGGTGAAAAAACTGGTAAGAAAATTACCATTAATTCAGGCTTTAGAAGCTACGAGCAGCAAGCAGCTTTAAAGAAAAAGTATGGCGATAGAGCAGCCAGTCCAGGTAAATCTCTACATGAGTTTGGAATGGCACTCGATATTGAATCCGCAGATGCTAACGCTATGGAAAAGTTAGGTCTGATGAAAAAGTATGGTCTAACTCGTCCAGTGGGTCAAGAGCCTTGGCATGTTGAGCCAGCTGGTATTCAAGACAGTTTGAATCAAGTGAGAAAAGACCTCAGTTTTGCTGACACCAAAATTGCCTCTGGTGTGGGCAGGGGCGGTGGTGGTTTTGGCACACAACCCAATGCTGCAAAGTATGGGCGAAATCCAGAGCTGGCTAAATACTTGTTTGATTTGAGTCCAGATGCTGGTAAAGCTGTTGCTGAATATAAAACTGAAAGCACTACAGCAGCTGTTGCAGGAACACCTAAAGCCATTGCTAATGAAGCCATTTATAAAGCTAAATCTTCATCAGCAGCTGCAGTATCGCCTACTAAAGCAGGCGGTGGCTATGGCGGTAAAGTAGCTACAGTTGCAGCAGACCAAGAAACGCCTTCTAGCGGCTCTTCAGTCTCTGGAGGTGCTAGCACTAGTGAAGCCATCAATCAAGGCTCTAAGGGCGGTTTAAACGCTTCTGAGGGGCAATCTACTATAAGGAATTTGTTAGATCAGATTTCTAAGGGAGAAGGCACTTCAGATGAGAATGCAAAACGCAAAGGTTTTGCTTCTGGCTATGACGTGCCGCTTGGGTTTGGTAAGTTTGGTATGCCTGAAAAACCAATTACCCAAATGACCTTAGGTGAATTGAAAGCCTATCAACAACAGGTGAGAAAAGCCTCTGGTAAGATGAACTCTTCTGCCATGGGTAAATATCAGATTGTGGGCACTACTTTGAGTGAATTGCAAGAGCAATTGAAACTGCCTGACTCTGCTAAATTTACACCAGAGCTGCAAGATAAGATGGCTATGATGCTGCTCAAGCGACGTGGCTTAGATAAATTTACATCCGGTAAAATGACTGGTAATCAATTCCAAGCCAGTCTTTATAAAGAGTGGGCATCTATTGCTCACCCAGATACCGGTAAAGCGTTACAACATACAGGTACGTCTGACTCTGACATTAAGTCAGCATTAGCTGGACTCAAAGGTGGTGAAGCTTCATCTTCAGTGGTGAATACTTCTTTCACTCCTACCAGCAATAAAAACGTTACCAACAATACACCAGTGGAGAGCAGAGCCGCTAAGAGTAGAGAAGAAGTAGCCGCTGTAATGGCGCCTATCAATCCAGCTCCAAGGCAAGCTCCAATTATTCAACCACAAATTAAGAAAACTAATGAAGATATCACAGCTTCTGTGAAATCAGTAGAGAGTATCTTGACTGAGTCTTTATCAGTACAAAAGAAAATGTTGCAAGCACTAGAAGGTTTTGCTAGTAAGGCAGGTGCCACTCAAAAAGCTGAACCAAAACTAGTCAATGAACCAACTACAGACATCATCAAAAACAGTAAACAAAAACCAGTCCCAGTTTCCATGAGAAACGCAGTGACTACTTGATAAAAAAAATCAAGGGCATAGCTCCCCTAGTACCCGTTATAGGTACTAGGGGAGTATATGTCCGCTAAAATTAACGTCTGTCGGTTCCTTTAACAAACATGTCAATTAACCCTAAAGGCGTTTTCTCATGGATAATACCTGCCCAGCGAGCAGGAGAAGTCCAAGCTTCTAAGCTACGCCACTTGACCAGCAAGTTATCCCTTAGTTTTCTAGTAGGATAAATAGACTGACCTAACGTGGCTGCTGCCAATACGTGCAAGTAATCAGTGTAAACTGTGTCCTCATCCATGATGCCTTTTAATGGGTTTAGGGAAAACCCACTGGTTAAAGGCATGTGCATGACTGAAGATAAATCTGCCACCGTAAACGTGACATCCACTGACATGAAGTTTTTGTTTTTACTAAAACCTAAGTTGGTAGTGCCTCTTACAAATGAGAGAGAATCAATAATACCCAAACGAGTCTGAGCTTTACCTTGATCATACAACTCAAGTAAGAATGGTGATGTGTAAGATTGCTTACCAGTAGACAGCGGTAAGGCAGCAGCCAGTATCATACACATGGGAATGTAGATGTTGATCATCTGGCTGATGGGGTTACCATAGGGTGAGACCAACTGCATAGAGTAGCTCATCTTAGGCATATTGGCTGATGAGTTATCCCAGTGCTTAGGAATATCTACAAAAGCAGCGCCTGCTAGACTCATCAAGCCACTCATGTGTGCCCAATCCAGCGCACCTTCCACAATGCCCTTAGCAGCTTGCAATGCTTGGTCCACACCAAAAATACCAGTATTGCCCCCACTGGTGGAGAACATGGCTGACTTTGCACTGGCTGAGATGGAGTTAAACTTCTGAGAAATATCAGACTCTACCGTTGTGTTTGAAAATGATTCATCCACTGCACCAGTTGAATCTACTCTAAATGTTGCAAACTGCGCACCATCCATGAACTCAGCTTCCAAGTGATCCATAAAGTCACTGGGAGGAGACCCTGGTGTAGTATCGGTTGGATTCAAAGGTGTACGTACTTCGCGCTCCATAGTGTCTTTGCCTGGCTCAGCCCTGCCTAACTTGGAGCTAAACCATGCTTCAGAAGCTTCTTTTAAACTCCTACCTGGTGGCACAGCAAAGATACTCGCGTTTTCTGACCCAATGCTTTTAGCGTACGCAGTCAGCTGATCAGCCGTCATTCCTTTGGTCGCTTGACTGATGGCGGTTTCTGCTACGTTTCTAATGCGCTGACCTCTATTAGCAATTGAGTAGACATCAATAAAGTTACTCTCTTGAAAGAAGTTAGGTAAAATCCTTCTTAATTGCGCCATCACATCGCTATCGACTAATCCACCGCCTTCAGCAGGAATAGACTGATCTGCATTAAATGGAAAGATTTGTTTATACACTAGTAGCTGGTTCAGCATCGTAGTCACTGCTGTCCAATAGTTGGTCATTGTAGGACGCAGGTAATAATACTTACTAGCTGGCTTTTGTGCAAAAAAGCGATAAGCTGAGCCAACAGCATGCGCTGCCATCAGGGGCCAAAAGATAATATTCAAAACAAAACCCACAGGCTTCATGAGCATGTATGTAAAGTCTTGAATCAATGAGCCTGATCTAGACAGCCTAGCTGTATCATTATCGTAGAAACTGGTAAAGAAGTTAATGAATGAATTATACTCAGGAATACCAAAGCGCATATGGATGGTTTGGTGAGTATCATCAATGGCTTCGCTGTAGTAGTGACCCATGCCGATGTTGCCCTTAAAGTTCATAAGGGTTTGGTCTTCCCGGCCTGGCAGCAAACCCTTCGATCTTGGATCAGCATAGCGTGTAAACTGTGGTCTTGGGTTGATCACAAAGTTACCGCCAATGGTGGTGTCTTGAAACTTCTTATCTGCTGTGGTATAAAACCTAGTAAGTAAGTCATCTGGATCGTACTCAATACCTTTAGAGATCATGGATTCTTTAACCCATGATGAATCCAGCACAGCATCAGCTCTATCGGTTTTAATAATCGATCTGTCTGATAAAATCCTGTCTATTCTCTGATCAATGGTTGGTTTATCAAGCTCTAACGTAGAGCCTTCATAATCGTTAGCCATATTTTACTTACATCTTTTAAGCTGTTAAACTATAGAATTTTTACTGTGTATAAGCGCATGGATCAATTGCTTTATCTAAGCCGTCATACCACTCGCTGAAGTCACGTTTTAGACAGCTGTCTACATTGTCTTCTTTATACAAAGGAGACAACAGTAAAAACTGATCGTTATCAAAGTTAAGGTTTACTGCACCGGCTTGCATTTCATTGCCTGCTAAACCCACACTGTTGCCAGAAGCCGTAAAGTCAAGATCAACGGCTTGTACAGACGATATATCTAAAGCAGCCGTTACACCATTGTTTTCAGTAGACTTTAGTGCTGCACTGACCGCTTTAGCAGCAGAGGAATCAAATGCGTTGCTCTCAGGATAGATGCGTTGATAATTACTTAAGTAGTTATTGGGGTGTTGCAGCTCATTCATCTGTGATCGAATCAAATCACAGAAAAACAAGTTACCCCCTACTTGAGCTGCATTGATCACTTCTGAACCACCGCGCTTGTATTTCATCCAATTGGGATCAACCCTATCAAAACCTTCTCTCACACTTTGGTAATACTTGGTGTATTCTTGCTGTGCGAGTTTCTCTGGTCTTTGTGCATTGGTAATGACTGAGCCCAATAAATCAGGTGCGATGGTACGCATCTCAGGCGCTACTGTGGTGCTGGCAATGTTAACCACTGCTCTTAGATCACCTTGAATGGCCGCACGCTGCAGCAGTGGTTTAGCTGCTTCTACTAAGATATGCTTATCGTTAATAGAAGGCGCTAGCTGTCCAAATACATTAGGCATTCCCAGTTGGTTGCCAAGGTGAGAAACTGAAGATACCAAAGCAGCTGTGCCACCTCGGTTGATTATGGTGGGAATTTCAGTAGCACCAGTGAGTGCAGCTACAATTTGAGTGATGGGCCCTACCGCCTGGTTGTTCATGCCTTGGGTAATAGGTGAGATGGCGTCACCTACTTTAATAACCATGTTGTTATTAATAGCGTTTTGATTAAAACCACCACCCATGTAAGGATGATACTCACCTGGGATATCGTTGATGGCAGAAAACACATCCAAGTTGCCACCACTTAAATTTCGAGTGATGGACTCTAAGGATACTGGGCCATTTTTAGAGTCAAATGAATTAAACAAATTCATGGCTCTGTTTGGTGAAAATATACCAGAAGCAATAGATGATGCTGCTCCCAGATCACCACCTAACACACCACCTAAACCACCGGCCACAGAATGCTCTAGTCCTTTGATGGTAGAGGTAAGTGCTCTGACTTGGCCCATACCTTGGTTGACGCCTGCTACAATGGAGCTTAAACCACCCATATTGGCAAAACTAGATAAAAGACTGCCTTTTAAATCTAAGCCTCTACCCATATTGCCTAAATTACCTAAGCCAGCCATATTACCTAGATTACCGAGCACCCCAGTCAATCCACCATTTGCCATATTCTTTACAGCATTTAAAGTGGAGTTAACCATACCTACTGCTTGGTTAATCTTTCCTAAAAGAGCAGCAGGATTTAAACCAGAGATGAAATCCATGATGGATGCATTTTCTGGATTTTTATCTTGATAGCTGTTGACTACCGCTGAACTGGATGATTTATAAACGTCTTTTACCAGCAGCTCATCTTCTGGTCCAGCTTCGTATGTTGTTTTACAAAGTTCTTTTGACATCGCTAAAGAGCCTTTTTTAACCTAAAAAAATAAAGGCGGACATAGCCACCCACAGCCCAGACCCAAAGAAACCCATAGTTAAAGGGGTTTCTCTGAGTTGGACTATAGGCGTACACTATGCTTTCTTTATATGAAGAAAATTTTTATCTTTTTGTCTAAAGCACTAAGTTGCGAAAATACTTCTTATACCGCTTTATCAAAGAGTCCATAGCATTGCTAGCGGGACTCTTTGATTAAGACATCAATCACACTGGATCGTCAATCTTAGGCTCTTGAGGAGCTTCAGGCATTGATTCGACTGGTGTCTCTTGGTTAACGGTGAGATTTGTCTCATTGAGATTGTCACCACGAATTACGGGTTCAGTCTCAAGATAAGGTTGTTGTTTTTCTTCCTCAGCTTGTTTAGCTTCAGTGATTTCAGTGTTGGTCATTTCATAAATAGAATTGACCGCTTTGTTAGCTTTATTCAACTTTTGGGCAAGCTGAGCTTTCTCTCGTTTTTCCCGCTCTTGTTTTTGCCTTTGCTCTTTAGCTTGCTCTCTGGCCATATAAAGGCTCTCACGCGTAGGCATGGTGGTGATCAAAGGTGCGTAGTGCTCCTTGATACGAGTGCGCATACGTTCGCCATAGGCTGCGCCTGATTCGTTGTCTTGAAGCTTAAAGAAGTTATCAAACGTATCTTTAAACAGCTTATGGAAAGCTGGATAGGGCAGGTTTCTCTTTAGCGCTGTACGAATCAATTCCAAAGTTTGTACCAGTATATCCGATGTGATCATGCGAATGCGCATACCGGACTCACCAATGATGTACATATCAAATGGAATGGTGCTGTTTTTCACATCTTTAGCTAGCAGATCATGCGAGCGAATTTGCTGCCAATATGCATCAGCTACTGCCAGGTGATAAAAATTGTCATAATAGTCATTCCGTGTAGGTGGTGGCATGTTATGGCGGCGCATGTGAATGCTGGCAATATGCCCTGGCATGGTACGAAATGAATCGTCTTCTGTTCGGAAGTACCCCATGAAACCAGCTAACGAATTAAAGTGTCCAGCTACTTCATGAGAGAACGGCAACTTTGCTTGGGATGAGAGAGATTGTCCCAGCTCAGTGACACCATTATAAGAGCAGTTAATATGATCAACACCATCTTCACCGATGGTGCGCAGCGGCTTTAGGAAAGGAGCAGGAGCAAATGTATAGCCCCGTTTTTGAAACTTAGGCTTATAGCCGCGATAGTTTTTACCGAGTGCATCATTCATTTTATCGGTAAAGTCGCGGTTATCACGAGTAGAATGGTCACGTTGCATGATGATGAAATCCTAAAAAGGAGTAAAAGCTTTAGATAGTGTTTGTTGACAAATCTATGTTTATAGAGTCGATTAACTCTTTTTGACTGGCTCAGTATTGACTGCTTTCCAAAGTGTGATGATATCTACGTAGTGTAGGTTTATCAACAACAGTGGAATGTTCCAGTCATAGAACGTGAGCACTTTGGTGCGAAACTCTTTAGAAGTCACGTAGGCTTTATTGAACTGATTTTGAGCATCACTCAAAGCTTCGCTGCTTACAGCGCCAGGATCGATTGACTCTGCTGTGTCGCTGTCGAACCCCACATCAGACAACATGTCAATCATATCTGCTTGATCAATACAGCGCTTTTTCAAATTGTAGCGCAGATGACTCAACAGTGTATAGATCGTATCTCTGAGAGAAGCAGTCCCAAAGATTGTTTTGTCAAGATTGTTTTGAGTTACATCAGAGAAAAACAAATACAGCAAAGGTGATCTTGCAATTACAAATAGCTGATTAATTTCCAGCTCTTTTTTCTCCATGACAGCAATTGTAAAGAGCGTTTGAAAGCTCTCTAATACTGCTTCGTCAATGTCCTCAGGGCGAATCTGAGGGAGAGTCAAAGTAGTGGTTGTAACATCTGTATTTGATACAGGTCTGATAAACTGCTGGTAATTGTTCTTTATTCCAATCATGAGTTATTCCTCATCGTTGTCTTCTTCAGAAAAGAGGATAGGCCCGGTGTTGACTGTTTCACTCACCTCAGCAATAACATTGACACCTTCTTTGTCGTAAATACGAACAGAGATGTCAAACTTAGGTGATTCAAGAAAACGCGTAGCTTTTCCAAAGACAACCATGCTCATAGTGCTTTTGAGTAACTCTTTATGTAAGTTACCACGAGCGCCTGCAATAGAGTCTTTGTCTTGACTGATAGCGTTTCTTGGGTCTTTCAAGTACTGCAGAACAAGTGTATTCCACTTTTCCATTAGTAGCTTGTTTTCGTGCTCCTTAGAAAAAGACAAAGCCAGCTTTTGCTTTAGGAGTTTTACAAACATTTTGCTGAGCAAACCACGAAGGCTGCTCACTGGAGCATTGTCAATCTCCAGTATGCGTTTTGGTACGCTCTGTCCACGCTTTGATTTATAAGTCATGGCGTATGAAAGGCTTAAATGAAATGTGATTAAATGTGTGAGCTAGGTACTGCTTATACCCACGCTGTACTTATTGCGTTTACGTACTGTATTTTTTCTGTATCTCTAAGAGATAATCTACGTACAACGCTATGATATTCAGATTGTAATCAATCGATGTTTTATTTCTAACGTAACGAGATTGCACAATTGGCAAATCGTAGTTCTTTGGTGTGTTTTGATAGTACTGTAGTACTTTGGTGATTTGTTCTATACTCTCTTGTGTAGTGTGCTCCATTGAAATTAATGTTTGATCTTCACTTTGGAAGAACTTATAAGCAGGATACTCATTGAAATTAAATTGCGAGAATATGTTATCTGCAATTTCATTTTGTTCAATGACACGATTTAGCTGCTTGAGCAAACTATTGAATTGATCTGCAGTAGGTGCAAACGCTGGCACCTCTTCTGTTATCTTGTAGATATTGATTGTGCTTATCTTCTTTGGATCAATCAAGCTAAGAGTGAGCATTACCCTGTTTAAAGGTAGCATGCTTTCAGTGATTTTATCGTAAGAATGATAAACAGCTTTTGTCCAAATCTTTTTAAACCATTTCATACGCCTCTTTGGTTAGCCCATTGATAATAGAAATACCTATGAAACTTTTCATGCTACCTAAGGCATGAATTCAAAATATCAGTTAATGCTGTATAAAAAGCACACAAGAGCTGATTAGCTGCTGGCAGTCTCTAGAGTATGATATATTGCCAAAATTAATTAGCTTGTAATTACATTCATTTCCCATAAAGAGTACTACCTATGTCTAACACTAATGAAGAAGGCTTGGTGCCTTCTCTTTCCCAAGAAGACGAAGACCTGAAATACACCCGAGAGCTTCGTAAAACCATTATCGAAGGTTTTAAAGAAAAAGGCATTCTCACTAAAGACACCAAAGAGCTGATGGTGATCTCTGGCTTGCTTGCTGATATCGACCGCACAGCCATGCAGTCTAAGAAGATCAAGTCAGATGAGAAAGCTGCTAAAAACAATGGCGAATCTGCTGCACTCATTGCAGAGATGCTCTCTAAGATCAGTGGTGTAACCATGAGTAAATCCGCTTCTAATCAATCGGCTGAAGCACCAGTGATGCCATCAGACCAAGCAGCTATTGAAATTACCCCTGGTCTTTTAGATCAAAACGCTGGTAATACTACTTACAGTGAATTCATCAAACAGATGAATGAGAAGAAGTCTGAACTTGATGAAGAGTGAGAATTTTAACGACATATTTAGAGTACTAGGGATTAGTTTCCCTAGTACTCTAGTATGCCCGCTATTTTTCACTTTAGGGTTTTATACTCTTGATTAATTTCTTCGATGATTTCTTTTGGTAGCACTGCGTTGTAGTAATTCAAGTCAATGGTGTTTAAACCAATGACTGCAGAAGCAGCTTTTTCTAGTGCTCTAAAAGGATGTGGTGCATCGCGCATCATAACAGTCAGCTCACTTTCAGTAGGTGCTTTATTAAAGTACAACTTCGGCACAAACAAAGTAACATCAGGAATCTGACACTTTCTAAACATGTCATTTTGCGTATGTACTTCTAGCCACTCTTCATAATCGTACTTTATAATCAATGCAATATTGGCTCTACAAAAGGGAAGTGTAAACTGAGCATTACTCCAGTTGACAATGTTCACATTGACCAGTTTACCACAGAGATTAGCTAAAGGCTCTAGCATCTTAGTGGCAGTTATCTTATCGATTTTATACGGGTAGATGTTTAAGTAAACGTTGATGTCTTCTTTAAAAGGAGATGTGCTCATGCCCTCTAGCGTTGAGGTGATGAAGTTTTGCATAATCTCTGGAATACGTGTGACAATGGCTCTGTCCAGTATTTCCAAGCCTCTTGTATCATAGAGTTTTCTAAACTGCTCTTTGCTGACAAAAGGAAACACATCTTCTTTTCTCTCAAAGTAGCCTTTAGCAATAGCCAGCTTAGCTACCTTAGGATCGATATAATCGAGAGAAGCCAGTCTAGTATCGTAGAGACTATCTAGCTCCAAATACAATCCATTGTTCTTAACTTCTTGAGTGTTGATCATAAAGTATTACAATGTCGTTTTTAAATGCGCTGCAGTCAAAAAGATTTTTAATGCCTGTGTTGATTCTACGCCTGAAGCATAAGGAGCCACTGCTTTCATGGAAGTAGCTCCATCACGAGAGATGAGTTTGTTCATGGCGTTATACCCGCCCACATCACCACCACGGTATTTCATCAGCTCTAAAAGACAATTGTCCAAACCCATGGAGCGCATAATCTGCACTTCATTGTAAGAGATTTTAGATGCTCTTGAGTCTCCCGTAGGCTGACCAGTTAATTGGTCCGTACTGCGGTTGTTCTCAGGCACTGAAATCTTCTTAGTGAGTAGCTGAGCTTGCCTGCGCACTGGCAGCTCAATAACCATATAAGGGTTATTGGAGAGATAAGGTGCTTGCTTTGGATCATCCGAATGAATCCAGATTCTCTCAAAGAAATTATGCCCTAATTTTTCTGCAATCTTTAAGTTACGCTCAGTATTAAGTCTGGGCTTGATGAAGTTAGGCGCGTAAATCACGGGCCTGCCTTCACCACTGGCATAGCTCATCATGAGTTTATGAAAAGCCTCATCGCTCATTTGGCTAAAGAGCTTTTCATAGATTTCTTTGTTACCACCGCCAGGCAGTATCTCTTCGATCATTTCAATAAGAAAAGCCTCAGCTGCTTTTCTGTTCTTTTGATTATCTGCCATAGCTTTTAAATTGAATTAAAGCGCTTTGGGTAGGCGGTGGACAATAGCAGTCGGTAGAATCACTTCTTTAAATAAGTGTAACCAATGCTTAGCATCGCCTGTGTCCAGCAATACAAAGCGCTCTCGTTGTGTATCCACTTCGAGCGCTAATAGCTGGTGCATCCAAAACTTGTTGAGTAAAAAGCGCTGTGCATTTTCGCAAACAGGAGAAGCATCGATAATGGTTTTGTCATTATCGAAACACTCTTGTACGCATTGTGCAAGACCTGCACCAATGAGTGCTTCTCGCACAGCAGCCACCATATCGATTTGGCCTTCTGGTCGAGGATCAGTAAACATCGCCAATTCAGGCGAGCCTGCAGGGGCGTTGAGCCATGAGCTCATCACGCGTTGTGCAAAAGTAGGTTGTTCCATGATAATAAAGAAATAAAAAGGGTTAAATAAAAGTTATTTAGGAAGATACTGCTTTTTGATTTTAGTAAAGTCTTTATCATCCAACCAATAAGGATGATAGTTTCCTTCGTACATCTCTAGCAAATCTTTGGTTGATAGAAAAGGAGTGGGGTGCTGATCATTGTTGATTGTCCACCATCCACGCGTAGCCAGTAAGATATTCCAGTCATAGCCTTTTTCTTTGAGCTTTTCATAAAGCTCTTTTGGTGTAGGCATATTTTCGATGCGATGAAACAACTTCATCTGTAGCATCTCAGCGGTAATGTTGAGCGCTCTACGCAGCATAGCATCTTCTTCGATCTTAGAGCGTACAGTAGTGCGCTGCAGCTTGCAGTCTGGATACAGGTCTAGTGCATAGTGCTGTAGCGTGCCTGAGATACCGTAACGATCAGCTTCTTTTAAGAAATGAAACTCAGTCAAACCAGGTAAAATACCAGTCAACTGAGAGACAACCAAGTTGATCACAATGCCTGACATACCAGATTTACCGCGCAGCAGTCTGAGAGACACCAGCATCAAGTCAGTATCACCTGAAATGGGGTCTGCACCTTTGGTAGGATACTCAGCTGCTTTGGTAGACTGGTTAATCAAAGGAGATGCGTTATAAGAGTGCCAGCAGTTGTTGGTTGCAAACAAAAACTTATCAGTAGTGCCCTTGATCTTATCGCCATGTTTTAGGAACTGCAGCTTCTTAGTTGGTGGTGGTGCCATGGGGCCTTGCTGCATGGCAGGGCCTTCCTTACCTAGCTGTCCTACCAAACCAATGTAATGGTAAGCTCCACCTACCAAAGCAGGCAACTCCATTAAAAAACGGGTCTTCACCAAACCAGCGCGCATGTGAAAAGTATTAGCACCTGATTCACCCAACTCATTGTCATCAAGAAGTTTCTTTTCTGAATCTGTTTTGAATTCAGTTAAAGAGTCTACCTCACCAAAGGTAGGCACTAGCATCTTCATGAGTTTGCCATCACGGTCAATAAACGGTGAATCGACTTCCAGCTCTTTTTTATTCTTAGTGGTTTTATCTTTCAGAAAGTCTTTAAAGATTTCAAACCACTTGTTGGCATCATAGATGGTGGCATCTGTGAGTGTCCAAAGTTGCTCATCAAAGAGGTTCTTGCCTTTGAATTCTTCAAACCCCTCAGTTAACCGAAGAAGACCAGCTTCATGGGTATTGATCTCTGTGTCGTACGTTGAGAGGTTAGTCTTAAACATAGGCACAATGCGAGACAGTGCGGACAAGAGCATGTAATGCAAAGCAGTGGATTTAAAGTTGTTACCAATGCCCACCATACCAGTGACCGCACCTAAACCACCGTTGAGAATATTTTCTCCATGAATACCTTTGTGCCACAATCCAGTCGGAATATCCAAGAGCGCGCCAATGTTAATCATTGCTCGCACTACTGGAGAAGGCGTAAAACCAGGAACTAACAACATATAAAAAACCTATTTGGTTATAAAGAGAAATTTTGTTTTAAGTATCTAGAGTTTATTCATTACTATGAATTGACACTGACACTGCAAATAATAACATATGGCAGTATATTTTTGTTTTAAATCCTATAGCCCGGCAATCCTTAGCTGGAGTAGTCTTTTTCACTAATACTCTTTTTTAAAGAAAAGTATAAACTTATCATGATTTATAAAAGCGCCATTACGGATAATTACGCATTGCGAGCAGTAGCCCTAGAGTCTAACTTTATCAGCAATGGCGTAAAGTCTATCGTTTCTTTCTTTCCTTCTTTGCTTAAATCGGTGAGCAAAGGTTTTGCTAAAGCTGAAGATATCAAGCAGTTTGTTCCTGCTCAAGCAGATAATAACTTAGAGCGGCTGAACAAAACAGAGCAAGCCATTGCTGATGCTTTGATCTGGATGCCTTATGATGACATTGCAATGCTTCGCTTGCCTGTGCCTGAAGGCTTTACAGGCAACTACTGTAAATACTTTGCTCAACTGCTGGAGATGTTTTCTTATCATGAGCAAACAGCACTGCCAGCCATTGAGGAGTACTATATCAGTATTGCAGCTATTATCACCAACAAAGACGCTAAGCTGTCTTTGAAGGATAATACAATCAAATACAAAGCACTGTCTAAATCACGCGAAGAAAACAACAAAGAAATTGCCAAGCACTTTAATGCTTCTAGCGTTGCGCAATACGCTTATGGTAAACTGTTTTTAAATAACCAAGAAGTCACGCAAGCATTCAAACTCATGCATCAGCTTGAGCGTACACTGATTTCTACGAAAGTAGCCAGTGTCACTGATCAAGTAGTTAAGATCACCAATGCCTTGCAAACATTGATCTCTATGGCAGAAAACGGCACAATTGAGAACCTTTCTCCAGCGCAACTTAAGAACCTCTCAGAAGGTGCTTATGAAATTGCAGCGCAAGTAGAATTCTTTGCTATTAATTACTACCGCGCACAGGTAGCTATCAATAGTCTCAAGGATGCCACTCAGAAGCTCACCAAGCGCTTAGAAGACTAAAGACTAGCGGACATAGCAGCCACTCAGGGAAAGCTCCCTGAGTGGCTGTATATGCCGTTTAAATGCATCTTTATTAATGTGCTACTATCTCTGGATTATTTTTACTCTTCATTTGATCCATACAAAGAAACAATCGATAGATGTCTTGTCTCATCTTCTCTTTGCTTTGATAGCGTAGCCACTCAGGCATATAGTCAATCAAGCGATTGGCCATAATACGAGTTTGACTGCGCTGCAAGCCTGACATACTGAGACTGTCGCTCGAATGCTTTTGATCTCCAATAACCTTGATATCATCCATGTTGAATTTACCCCATATGACAGAGTTAATTCGCATAGGAAGCTTTAGAGCCTGTGGATCAGAAGATAACATTAAAACTTCATTGAGCTTTTCCAGCATTTCTTGATCAGGATTTTTTACATCCCGAACATATGCAGCTAATGAAGATAAAAACACTAGCCGCTTAATAGCGGTGGGTAGAATTTTTTTTAGTAACCAACGAATAGGGTGGAGTGTCATTTATTAGGGTCTTTTCATTAAAAATTCAGTACTGAAGGAAATATTTCTAGGTCTGTTTCTTTTTATTAATCTGGGTTGACCGCTTGTAAAATAATCATATTGCTATAAACACCTGACCAAATGCTAGATGCATCATCACACTCAATAATAATGCTGTATCTAGCGATCATGTCACTTTCTGTCCACACTACAAGCACTATCTTAGGATTCATGGTCTCTAAGTGCTTGAATGTATTTCTGTCTGGACAATCAATGGTCATAGCCAGTGGAATACTGATGCTTTTACCATTGTAATCAACACTGATTGGATGAGACTTATAGCCCATAACAAATTCTGGCCTTAGTTTGAAAGAAGTCTTAAACTCTTTCTTTACTGCTTTGGTCTCTTGTGTATAAAAACTGTCTGTGATGTCATAGTACGTGTTATGTCTGGTATCTCCATTTTGATAGTCTACCAATTTTTGTTTCATAACAGTCAGAGCATCAAACACTCTGGCAGATAGCTTGAGTGGCTTTTGCTCTCGCGTAATGGGCTCAGCGTTTTCATCGTCAGTGCTGTAACTCTTGTTTAAAGCATCAACGAAAAATAAGTCAAGCCGCCGTGGATTCACACGAATAAGAGTTTTATCTCCATAGTCATGTAAATCAGCTAGTCTTTCTTTGTGAAACAAAGCAGCTAGCTTCACCACCACTACAGCATCGTTAGAGCCTGATAGATTCGATTGAAAGTTTTTAATAAGCTCTAGTGTTGTATCAGGCTTTTTAAGTTGCACGATACTGTAGCCACCATTGGCATCTCGTTTGCCAAGAAAGTCTTCATCTTTTCCAATATTACCAAAATAGTACTCACCCTTAATATGTGAGTCACGAATGGTTCTAAAATACATCCAGGGCTTAGATGCCAGTGGATGCCTTGGTTCAATATCTTTTCTATTCCAATAAGTATTGGGATCGTACTCTTTGATGCTGATTTCTTTGATTTCAGCTTGTGAGGTAATCCGTCCAATGTTAGCTAGCTTATCGGCTCTTTCATTACCAGGATGTCCTACGTGACCTTTGACCCAATCAATCTTTAGCTTGATACCAGCATCTTTTAATGCCTGACCAGCTTCATGCATTGATTTCCAATGCTCTTGATTAGATACTGGTTGACCTTCAGAGTTTTTCCAGTCATTATGAATCCACTTAGGCAGCCAATTGGTATAACCTTTTTGGACATATTCGCTATCGGTTTTGATTAATAAATCGCTTATAGGATTTCTAAGAGCTAGTCGCATAGCCTCTGTGGCACCACGTATCTCAGCTGCATTGTTAGTAGCTTGACCAATCCAAGAGCCAAATCCATCAAAGATAGTTATAGGACAAACGCTTTCATGTGTTTGCCCTTTTTCTTTTGCTTTATAACCCGTTGGGCTCAAGTAGTGAGTTGTAGAGCCGTAGACCTTTTTGCTATCATTTGGTTTATATGTGTAGCCGTGAAAACCATAGCCAATATAGCCAGGGTTGGGTCTACATGAGCCATCAGAGTAAACCACCATGGAATGCTTTTGATCTGTCGTGTTTGGATCACTCATGATTGAAAACTTATGCTTTGCTGGTTAAATGAAAAGATTATCGTTTACTTAGGAGCGTCAATTGGTTTTTTCTTAACAATATCTACAGCACGCACGGCAGGTGCGTCATCTTGAGAGACATTAGTTTTGTCTTTCGCATCTGTAGTTTTATTGTCTGACGCTTTCTTGGTACTCGAATTATTTGTCTTTCCAATATTTAATTCTTTTTGAATATCCAGCTTATCAGGTAAAGTCTTTCCACTCAAATCGGCATCTGTAGGCAAAATCATTTTAGGAAAACGATCAATATCTTTTTCAATGATACCAACTAAGATTTGATTTAAGATGAGTGCTTTTTGATAATTATCACGCATGTTGTTATAGTTTTCTAGCTTACCCGAGAGTCTATATGTCGTGACAGTAAGATGATAGACTTTCTTAACCAAGTAATAGTTAGTCAGCAGAGAAAAAGCGATGATTGAGTACCCAATCATTCTGGGTAATACAGCAAGAAATTTATTGCTTTTATCGGTTTTCTTTACTTTGAAAATTTCCATTAAAAATGGAATAATCGTATCGAGTAGTTGAATCATGTGTAAGACGCTTTCTAAGGAATATGTCTCGTCTCCATTTTAAAAACCCTAGAGTTTTTATTATTTTCTTTATTGTTTTATAAGAGTAAATACAATCATGCTGACTATCAAAGGTTTTTGTGCTCGGGCAAGACAAGCTGACAACACCCCTGGAGTGACCGCCGTATTTGGCGAGCTTTCCACTTATGTCAGAACTTTTTCTAAAGACATTCGGCAGTTTGCCAATGTAAGTAATCCTGAAATTGAGATTAATGTTTTCTCAACCAAAGTAGATGGTGTAAAGACTGATACTCTTAGCACAGTATACGCTGAGGGCATGATCAAGGTCTCAGCATGGATTTATGATAAATCCATTGCTGTCAATCAAAATACCACACAAAGTGACTATCTACTTGATATTCTGAACCAATTTCACGGCCAGATTGAAAACCCTACGGTTGGTCCTATCAAGTATGCCGCTGGTCGGACTATGCCGGAATGGATTCAATTCAAGCTCTCTGGTACGCCATCGGATAATACCATCAAGCTTTGGTTTTCTGCCGTAGCTATGGAGCGTGACTACGATGAGTATGAAATCACTATCGTGCCACCAGTAGCTAATGTTGATACATTTTTCTTGCCCATTGCTGATATTCGTTCAGCTTTGGCATTGACCAGTCCAAGTGATCTGATTGAGAAAGTCCAACTCAAGCGCAATAAGCAACCAGAGACTGTACTAAAAGCTGAGGTTGTGCAATACATGCACCCAAATGATCCTTCAATTAAGATCGATACTACCTGGTATGCTTTAGTGTATGGTCCTGCAGGCAACAACTCGGAGTCTATCAAGCAAGCCATGATTGATTTTATCTTGGCTAACTCTAAAGAGCCTGAGACAGCTTGGAAACTCATTTTTCCTTATCTCTTTAAGCTCACCCGAATGTTTATTTTTCCTCAATGGGAAAGTATGGCGCTGCCTAACCGCGTCACACAAGTGGGTATTTACTCACCCATTGTGAGTGTACAAAGTGCACTGCAAAAAACCAAATTAGCACTTAACCATTTAGACACAACTTTCATTGATACCAACGTTCAAGTAACACATCATAAGTGGCGCTCTATTGCATTGGTTGCTTGTGGTAGCAGCGATAACGTACAAAACAAGTTTAAGCTGACAGACTATATCGGAGACTATATTGCTGAGTCTGCTACCTCGCTTGACTTTAACAGAATGAGTGAGCCATCAAAAGCTTGGACTGTAGCTATTGAGGAAATGCTTATTTTGGCTGAAAACATGGCCGCAGTAGATAGCTTGCCTATCCACATCAGACGCACCGTTGTGGGCGATACTACTTATATTGGCAGGACGCTGAACAAAGTTGAGTATTTGGTTGCCATTAAGAGAGATGTTTAAAACATTATGTATACAGCTAAAATTGGCGACAGCGGTATCTATACACTCAAAGAGCCCTTTCAGGCTTTAGTGACTCCCCAGGCTGTGTATACGTGTCGCTCTATTCGCACTATCAACGACATTATAGCCAGTGGAGAGCTTGTATTTGAGAAGTACTACCAACCACTAGGTGTGGTTGACTCTCAATATAAACAAGACGTGCAAAACAATATTTGTATCATTGGTTTGCAAGCAGGCACGGGTGAGTGGATTTACGTACCAGAGAGCTTTATCTTAAGCCCACCCATTACTAACGGTGTAAAATATTCTTCTATTGTGCTCGGAGTTGGACTAGGTGCCATTGCTGATGAGCTCAATATTGAAGGCTTGGTTGAAAAGATAAAAGGTATTGTCACAGATACTTTAGGTATTGAACCTAATATCAAAGCGGTATTAGTATCACAACCTGCTTATATCGATCAAGACAAACACCTGCGACTAGAAGAAGCACGCAAAGCAAAGATTAAGGTCACTGAGACTGACTACGCTAAAGCTAAACGTCTAGAAGTAGAAAACGAGCAAAAAACTCTAAAGATCAAAGAGTTAGAGAAATGGATTAGCCGTAGAATCTAAAAGGCATAATACTCCCCTACTCCTGAGGCTAGGAGTAGGGGAGCTATGCTCTCTTAATTTGTTTTATCAATACCCAGCTCTAAAAAGTAACCCTTAGAGTGATAATACGTTCTATATGGCAAATTAGCTTTATCCATAGTAACAATATCTTTTTTATCAATACTCAAAGCTTGTCTATGATACCAATAAGCATCATGCACATTTACAGCCCATTGAGAGTCTTCATATGCTTTCCAGTAATTAGCAACTCTGCCATTGGCTGTAATCAAAGAATGCTTAGGCTCTTGGTAGGAAATAAACATACCAGGGTAATTGTTGTGTCGGATGAAATGCTTTTGTTCATACATTAAAGGCGTATCAACAATCACAATAAAAGACTGAGCATGCGTCAAGTATTTCAAGAAATGAGCATCTGAGAAAAACTCTGGCGTATTGATTGCCTCGGGTGACTTGTCTTTTACAGTCAGACCTAATGATGAAAAGTCAAGATAGTTGCTTGCTTCGTAGTAACGCTCTAATAGCGGTACAGTAGCAAAATCAATCATCCAGGTATGCTCGCTGTACTGACGCATCTGACCACTCATAGGGGTATATAGATAACCACCAATGACTGCAAACACAGTTTTATTGGTGGTATCTAAAGCTGAGAGATCAAAATATGCTCGTAAGCTAAGAGAGTCAGCATTATCTAGTTTATACACCATGGAAGGTGTGATAGGAATGTGTTTGATTTTACCGATATCTTGAAAGCTTAGAATACCCAAATGGTTTTGTCTGGATTTTAAAAGTGTTTTACCACCACCTAAGAGATAAACATATTGTCCATCGGTATCAGTCATATGGTAAAAACCATTCACAGATACCATGCAGTAGTCATAAAATTTTTGCATATCCGTATTCTTACGGATCATTCTGATTTCAGTTTTATCTTGCGGGTGAACAATAGAGCTTGGATGAGAGTAAGGCGCTGACACATCCATTTTATACCCTGCTCTAAAAGCATCTTCATAACGCGTGGTAGTACGTGTAAATACGGGCACGCTAGCTACTGTCTCTAATGTATTGTTAGACAACTGAGCAAGCATCTGCTCAACAGTCTGAGTTGAGTTTAAATACTCAGCATAAAAAATCTTGGCATCTACATGAATAGGATCATTTAAAAACGCAGCATCTAATGAAAAGTATACTTTCCTATACAGCTGAAACAACTGATTCATAGGCAGAGCCTTTACTGTAGCAACATCGAGTTGTTGCCAAGGCTGACTAACTTGCGTGGGCGCGCCATAGGCGGCAACAAGGGTGTACATATAAAAGTCTCTTTGTAAAACGTGAGGAAAAATAGGCTTGGGAAATACTATAGCTTTACCAGTAGAATAATGCGTTTTGTCTTCAAATTTAATGAAGCACACTTTTGTTTTATCTATTGATAGAAGATTCAAAAGATTTAATTGTCTTTCTTACCTTGGCTTTAGGAGTTAGGCCTCAAATGAGTGACCCACAATTTGACTACGCACTAGACCCTACGGGCTCTCTTGCGGCTAATAAGATCGTGCAGGAATCGCATACGATCACTGCTATTAATGACAGGAATTATAATTTTATCATTCCTAAGTTTGCCCCGTTTTTTCTAGACAGTATCCGGGTATTCATTGCTGAGGGCAATAACTTATTGCCATTGGCTAAAGATACAGGCTGGTATCCTGCGCTGCAGTTTACTGGTGCTAGTTTGGCTATTGGTACACCAGTGTATGGCGCTATCTCCTTAGTTGATCTTAACTTTGGTGGTAACATCGTTATTGAATACCAAACACTAGGCGGGCAATACACTCTTGCGCAAGATAAGTTGACTGAGCTCATGGCCAACATTATCTATAACCCAAGAGGCAGCACTTGGGAGGAAATTACTGGTTTACCTGGTATGTTTCCACCTATTGATCATCCCTGGGATTTCTCAGACATGGTGGGGATGACAGAGATCAAGGAAAGCTTAAATCAGATTGAAGCCGCCATTATTGGAAAAACCGGTACTGATATTACTGCACACATTCAGAACTTGCTCAACCCGCACCAGGTATCTAAAAACCAGCTGGGTTTGAATTTGGTGGAGAACTTTCCGCCTTCTACAATTTTGCAGGCATTGACTGGGCAAAACAACTCATCGGTGCTCACACCTTTGGTGCTGCGTGCTGTATTGAGTGAGTTAGGTTTGATCGAATTATCAGCACTGATTGCTGAAATGCGCACGCACATTAACAATAAGATAAACCCACACAATGTCACTAAAGACCAAGTGGGTTTGAGTGAGTTAGAAAACCTATCAGTTGCTACAGCTACTGATATCTTAGCTCGTCGTAGAGTACGCAAATACGTGACTCTCGATCAGATGATGGATTACTTGTCTCTGTATGGTTGCAAACCAGTTGAGAACGCAGATATTTCATTTCCGCCTAAGGATGCTCTGCTCTCTGCATATTGCGCTAACTTAAACCGAATGGGTGTTTATGCAGACGGCTTGGGTGGCTCTTATGAAAAGATCATTGAACTCAATTCCAGAGATTGTGGTTATGTTCCAGCTTCACCGACACAGTTTCCACAGCAAGGCACTATTTTATCTAAGTACTGTATTGGAGTAGATCAGTTTGCTATTCACGCTGATGGCATGGGCGGTACACTGCAACGCATCTTTAGAATGAATTCACCAGACTGCGGCTATACTGGTCCTGGTACACCCGGCACGTATCCTGCAGCAGGAACTATTTTAAGTACACGCTGTGAAGGTAAAACACTGGTTAAAGTAGTGGCTAACGGCAGTGGTGGTAGTACAGAGCAAAGGGAAGAGAACTCTAACCAATGTTCAACACCTTCTCCTACCAATCCACCAGCAGATACTCTGTTGTCTACATATTGTCAAGGCTTTGATTTGCGTGGTCGTTACGCAGATGGGGCAGGCGGTCAGTATACGGCTATTGTGACTCGTAACTCTACAGAGTGCGGTTATGTGGCTCCTACTCCTCCAACTACTAATCCCCCACCAACGAATCCACCACCTAATAATCCCCCACCAACGAATCCACCACCTAATAACCCGCCACCTGCTACAAGTAATCCAACGATTAATATCAGCCTGAATACAGGCAGTATTGGTGTGGGTCAACGTGCTAGCTTAACAGCTAACATTGGTAGTTTAACGACTGGGAAATCTTACACTGTGGTGTTTTATCGCACAAACAGTGTGGGTAGTTGGGAGCAATACTACAACAGCACTAGCTTTACAGCCAATAGCCCATCAACATCAATGTCATTTAACGTTGATAACAATGGTGACGTTGTAAGTGGATCGTATAAGTTCAAAGCAAGCATTGAGGAGTCTGGCAAGAGTAAGATTGAATCTAATCAAGCCACACTTAACTACACAGCTAATAAAACTATTTCGTTGACACTAGATGGCTCATCCTCTCAATTGACCCGTTATGTTGGCAATAACGTAGTAGTTCGCTATGAGTTCAGAGATTTCCCAATCACGGGCTCTGCAGCTGAAACACAACAAATATATTACTATCTGGAAATTCGTGGTGCGGACAACCGTAATGCTGGCGAGAATCAGTTCAGCACAACCACCAACTCAGTAGGTGCAGCTACTCAGGAATTTACAAGCACGCTGCTTGCAAATGCTGAAATCACTGGAAACGTGTCTTACCGTATTGTGGCTACTTGGAAAGAGTTCGGTGGTGGTATGAAGACCACTTACTCCAACTATGTTAACGTCACATGGGTAAAAGCAGCTACTCCTCCACCTAATAATCCTCCACCAGCAGGTGCCACTTATCAAGTGCATGACGCAGGTGAAATTAAAAACTGGTGGATGACTGCACACGTTGCATCACGAAATGGTTTAAGATTTAACATTAATGGTAACATCTCATCACCATGGGGTGATAAGAACCAGCTGCGTTACTTCACGATTCGCTACAACAGCTCAGGCTCTAAAGTAGTGTGGTCTAATAATGCTGCTGGTTTGACCACACCAATTGGTAGCATGGATGTATATTTGAGTTCATACTACGACACAGTAAGCCGAAGCGTTGGTGGTACAGATGGCATGCGTAACTTCGGGCCTAAGTTTGGTTTCGCTGCGCTGACTAAAGCAGGTATTGTCACTGCTTTCAATGACACTATTACACTCAACAGCGTGGTTATTAACCAAGATGGATCATTTAGCGCTGATATCACTGTCACTAGTACTGATAGTGGTGGGGGCGGTTAAAATATAAAAAGATAATAATCCACTGATGCTGTGATATGCATCAGTGGATTATGTCTGCTATAAAAACTTTATCATGAATTTTGTATTATTAAAAGAGTCTTATGGCTACATTTAAACCAACACTAAAGCTAGACCTGACAGGCGTGGCTGGAGATAATAAAATTATCTCTGAAGAGCACGAGCTCTACACTGCGCCTAAACGGTTGGTCGTATTGAAGTACGGCAGTTTCTTTAAAACAGGACTGGCTATTGTCAGCGCCAGCACCAATGCTGATTTAACAGAAGACCAATATCTGCTAATGGAGTTGCATCAAGATGCAACGCTTAAAACCGGTAAAGATGTTTTTAACGTTATTGTTATTACAGATGAAACTCTAACTGGTAGCGTCTTGGTGTCATATCAGGCGTTGGGTGGCCCTTATTGCCAACACAATGAACAACTTATCGCTTGGTATAATGAGCACGCCTCACAGACTACCACTGTAGATTGGAAAGACATTACTGATAAACCTAGTCAATATAAACCAAGTCATCATAAACAGCACTCGCGTGATTTGTTTGGTGCTGAGCACATTGTTAAAGAGCTCAAGCGTTTAGAGGTAAGCATCACTGACAGCACTGACAGTGTGTATGAGAGCTTTTTAGAGCGCACTAAAAACGCATTGATCGCTGCTGAGATAAAAGCGCAGCAAATTACCACTGAGCAAATCGTCTCTCGCTATAATGGTTTGTTTGTGATTGCTGGTAAAAACACTGTTGGACTAGGTAATTTAGAGAACTATGATGTCATGGATAGAGCTACTGCTATGGCGGTAGCCAATCCTTCATTTGATCCAGTCAGTATTACCAAAGAAAAGTATGTAACGCTTGATTCTCTGGATGCATTTTCAGAAGTCATTAGTAAACGCATTGTTAAAGCCTCAGAGACCAACATTGGAGTGAGAGAGCCTAGGTATAAAGACCCAACCAGAGCTACTTTGTTGTCATCTTTAAATGGTGAGATTTTTCTTTTTAAGGAAAAACAAAAAGTGGTTGAATTGGGTGAGGATTATGACGTAGGGTCATACCCACCAGATACCTTAGATAATGAAGAAGTTGCCATTGCCAGGATATCAGCTAGCAATACCAACCATGGTGGTGTTTGGATGGCTTTTAACTTAAGCAACTTTAACACTTATGTGGGACATCTCTTTAACGATGTTTGCTCTACAAAACTGGTTTGGAATAAGATTATCTTTGCTGATGAATTGACGGAGTTTAACAACTTAGTTGAAGAGCATATCAAGGATAATAAAAATCCACACAACGTCACTAAGAAACAAGTCAAGCTAGAAAAAGTAGAAAATCTACCTGTTATCACACCAGATGAAATTGTCAACGACAAAGGGGTGTATAAGTACGTTACGTTAGATACACTCATGTACTACATGAAAAAGTATTTAACTGGTGCTAAACCACCATTGGGCCCAGATGATAAGCCTGATCCTAATCACAGGACCATGGATGAAGATGCTATTATCTTTACTCAATGTAAGAAATGCTTGACTGACCCTAATCATCCTTCTGCAGGTCAACTGGTTCGCACTTGGTGTGAGGGCAGTGATCGCTTTGCCAGGTATACTGATGGTAAAGGTGGGTTTGAAGATAAAGTGCTAGAGCTCAACAGTGACGATTGCAAATACGTAGCTACTCCTCCAGCTGGAACTGTCTTAGCTATGAAGTGTGATGGTACAACCAAGAAATCTACCATTGCTGATGGTAAAGGTTTAAGTTATGAGGTAGTCACTGAGTTTAACTCGTATGAGTGTGGCTATAGAGAGCCTCAAGCTGCTGGTACTGTTGTTGCTGAGTATTGCCAGGGTATTGATAAGTATAGACGCTATGCTGACGGTGTAGGTGGTGTTTTTGACATGGTCTTTTCTTCTAAATCAGAAGAATGTGGCTATGTTCCCCCAATACCAGCAGGTACAGTGCTTGGCACGAGTTGCCAGGGCTCCAACAAGATGACAAGATATGCCGATGGTAATGGTGGAGAGAGAGTAGAGTTGACTGCAGCGAATTCGCCGGAGTGTGGCTACAAGCCACCCCCGCCGCCACCGCCGCCCCCGCCGCCGGTGACC
>JACCEA012106950.1_pt1 | contig 31946 bp, 30 predicted proteins | sample 7449851 | NCBI WGS metagenome assembly JACCEA01 (sample SAMN15323453, study PRJNA562643) | freshwater metagenome | isolation source: river surface water | place: USA:Blue River Watershed | collected 2017-08-18
AAAATTGCTCAAAATAATGTGTTTATTGGTAATTCAATCACAACGGGACTTGACGAGGGCATTCAAATTGAAATTGTAAATAATAATCAAATAGAAAAAGTAATACTAAATGGTCGATATGAAAGGTCAGAGATTAGAATAAATGGCAAAGGTGAATTCATCTTAATTATGTGTCCTGCAAATTCAAAATTTTATATAAGATTATTTTGAATTTTACTTTTGTTTTAATTATGATAAAATCTTTGATAATTTTAAATTTCAAGAATATAATATTTCCAACTCGCGTTATTAATGTCAATACAATTTTCCCAAATTCCATGATATTTTTTATCAAGAATTATTGGACCATTTTTTTGTAAAAAATTAGGGAGATGAGCTAATTCTAATGACGAAATATTCACCTGTTCAGAATTAAAAAAATTATAGATAGGAGCTTTGGCTCTTTTAGACTTCCAAAACGCTTCATTATTTGATACTAATATTGAATAACAATTGTCTATATTATTTTGTTTTAACTGTTCTAAAAATTTAACATCTTCGATTGCCCTATACATTTCAAATGGAACACCGCAATTCTCTTTTGGAACTTTCAATTCAATAACAAAACGTTTCCCAAAACTGTCCGTAATAAAAATATCAATTTCTTTTTTTAATAAAATCGGTAGTGGATTTAAAATATTTTTTGTAGGATATTCAAGTTTGACTTTTAAATCAGAAAAGTTTAATCTAAGAAAAATCGCTAATTCATGCTGTAAACCAAATTCAGTATATAACTCTATTCGATTTTGTTGGATACTACTGAAAAACTGATTGATTTTGTTTATCATAATTTTTAATAATTTGTTGAAATATTGGAATATAAAAACTTCCAATACAAAGTGGATGTAGAAGTATTATTTTGATTTAAAACTAAACTGCATGATCTCTTTAAATACAGGACCTGCAACCTTTGCACTATAATATTCAGGTGCTTTTGGCTTACACTTAATTACTACAATACAAGCATATTTAGGATTATCAAATGGTGCATAGCCAGCCATTGTTGCATAATATTGTTTAGCTAAATAGCCATTCTTGCCAACAGCCAATGTTGTAGCGGTCTTTATCCCCATATCTACTTTACTATTCATCATTAAACCTTGTGCGGTACCTTCTTTTGTCACATTCAAAAGTGCTTTTTGGATTTGTGCTAATGTCCCTGGATTATTGAATAAGCTAGCGTCATTTTTAGCCACTCTTTCGTAATATGTAAGTAATTCGTTGGGCGTTAACATAAAGCCATATCCAAATCCGGCATAAGCTATACTTCGCTGTGATTCAAAATTTGGGAGCTTTAACAAATTTGTCTGCAAATAACGTTCAAGTTGATTTTTGAATAAATCCGATCCAATTAAGACATGCTTTGTCATCAATTTGGCCATACCCACATTGCTTGACATACTCAATACGGTATTCAAATTCACTTTTCCTTCTCCATGCTTTTCTGAGTCTAACACTTTAATTCCATCGATAACTGTTTCGCCACCCTCTAGATCCACCGTATCTTGTAATGTAACTCCAAAATGATCCATTAAGATTGCTGAAGAGATAGGCATGATCAATGCACCTGGCTCTATGTAGGTGTTAACCAAATTGGTATCCCTTTTATACACAACCAGGCCCTTGTTAACCTTTTTTGCAGAATATCCAATAGATGCAACTTCCCTTCCTGTACTCAGTTCTTTCACTATCACAAGTCCGCTTTCCGCTTTTTGCGATTTCAACATTTTTAGTAAACTGATTTCAGAAAATGATTGGATATTCTCTTGTGCAGAGGATAGCAATGAGATGAATAGCAAAGGAATAGCGATTGACTTCATATTTGTTTATTTTATAACGTGTATTTATATGATATATTATATTAATTCAAAAAAATATCAATATAATGATAAGCATGATCAAAATACCCAGTTGCGGATTCGGGTTGTTTTAATCTCCAGTATTTTCTGTCTTTGATTCTTCTAAAAATGAACTTGCCAGTTAATACTTTTTCGTCCTTGTCTACTGTTAAAAGATTGTTCCTGTCAAATAAGTATTTTAAGGAAATAGTCCCTGTAAATTCAAAATTTCTTGCATCAATCAATTTGATTGTCCCTTTAATAATACAATAATCTGTTCCTCGAACTTGACTTCCATCAATCAAGATAGAATCATGCTGCTTAATAATAGTTGCCCTGCCATAGGGCTTTATCCAATGTGTACCAAATACCTTATTGCCTAAAATAAGCTGCTCAGCATTGGGCTGTGCATAGCCATAATTGTATGCAACAGCAAGAAGAGCTAAAAAGATTAATTTTTTCATAAAATAGAAATTGGTAATAAAAAATTTAAAGAAAAAGAAGACGCCGCTTTTACACAGCGCCTTCTTAGAACACTAACACCACAAACCCAAATCAAAAACCAAACACAATCAAAACCAAGGAATATATTTATTGAACAAACCCAATTGGTTTCCTATCTGATTTGCTCAAGACAAATTCTTCCTTACATAAATCCATAATCATTTCTTCCTGGTTCGCTCCTTCATCTAATAAACTATTGATTAAAATCTTCTTATGTACATTCTGAATTTGACCACCAGTTAATTCACAGGAAGCATTAATATGCTCGATTGTTTCTGCTGAAATATCTTTAAATACATTAGATAAGATTTGTTTTCTAACCGCTTCCTGTGGCTTTTTATACTCTACCTTATACAAAAAACGACGTTCAAATGCTGGATCAAGATGAGAGGCCAAGTTGGTAGTAGCGATAAAAATACCGTCTTCAAAATCTTCCATATTTTGCAACATGATATTTTGTAAAGTGTTGTAAGATTTACTTGCGCTATTTTCGGCATTCATTCTTGTTCCTAAAATCGCATCGGCTTCATTGAACAATAAAATAGGGGCTTTGTCCATCGACTTTCGACATTCACGATAACTAGTCCACACGCTTTGTAATTGTTTTTCGGCCTCGCCAACAAATTTAGATTGTACACTTGCAATATCTAAAAAGAATACGTCTCTTCCAGAAGCAGCAGCCCATTGCATTACAGTACTTGTCTTCCCTCCACCTGCAACCCCATACAATAAAATATTGATTCCAGTTTTTAAACCCTTGTCTGCTAATTTTGATTTTAATTTTTGAAAATTCTCTTCCTCTAATGCTCTAGATATGGTATTAATTTGCTTAGCCTCGGCTTCATTGTAAAACAAAATTTCTTTTTTGATTTTGTCTGCTTTGTATACTGTACATAATTTTGGCTTGACTACTTTTGCAACTGTCTCTTTGTATCCACCTAATAAAACATCCATGGCGTGGGCACTTAATTTGACGTAATTCATAAATGAAAATTCATCATCAGAATTACTTACTAAATCATTTAAATACAAAGCGCATTGCCCTTCCCTCACTTTTCTTGAATAACGAACTCTATCCTGTATTTCACTATAGGTTTCTTTAATCATTTTGTCAATGTTCACTTCTTCCTGTCCTTCTACATGCTCAATAGCAATATTTAATAAAATGGCCATATCGTATTTAGTAAGGTTTTTAAAAGATAATAACCACTCGACTTCTGGAAACTGGTTATTTAAAACCAATAAAGCCATCACATCATCACACATATCTTCAGTAGAAGCGATTAAATCGATACGCTGAATAATCAACTCTCTGATTTGACTTAATAAAGCAAAGAAATCATCCACTTTTGTAGCAGCCATCAATCCTTTATCCCCCTTCATTAAAGCAGCTGCGGCATTGTCAGCTACACAAGTCACTTTATTATGTTCCTCTTTACGACGCATTGAAAAATCAGGTCGTTTAGTGTACATCAATCTTTTTGCAATCAAGGATTCCAATGCCACATTTACATCCGCCAAAGTGCTTAATTTTTTACCAAAAATTTCAACCATACGCTCCAAATCAATGTCTCTATCCTTCAATTTCGCTTCTAAGTACACCGAAAAAACCAAGGCCTCCATATGGGAGATTCCGTAGAAATCCATTAAGGGTTGGGAATCTAGCACCAATTCATTGACTAATTGGTCGTTCAAAACCTGCCCTTTTACAGTTGAGGCTAATTTTTGTACCGAAGAAAGTAAGTCCTTAGAAATTTGCATGTTAGTCATAGGATACGTTTTGGTTTGGGAAGGCAAAGTAAATGCAACACTTTCTAGCCTTTTAAGAATCTAGAAGTGAACCGAGAAAATGATTAAAATATTAGTCATTATTCATATATTTACGCATCCTTCCCCCTCCCTTGAACTTAAATTCATTGACATGCCCGTAGTAAAAGAAGCCCGTTTAAGAGAGAAGATCATTGATCAAATACTTCGTAATAGAAATCGAAAATATACCGCTGCAGAAATTAGAAATGAGGTAAACAGGCGCCTAGGAGTAGATATCTCTTTAGCAACCTTATATAAAGATCTTAGCCATATAAAGGATGAGTATGGGGCTATAATAGCCAAAAATGAAAGAAACCAGCTGTTTTACGATGACGAGGATTTTTCTATTGAAAAAGCCCCTTTGGACAATGAGGATAAGAAGCTACTAGATATGGCCACCACCATTTTTAGGGTGTTTTCCAATTCCCCCATTTTTGGCAAGTTTGAAAACACCATCAATAAGATTTTAACTGGATCGGCCATTAGTAAGGTAGAACGTAATAGAATGGATTGTATTCAACCCGAACAAAATCTAAGTACAGTTGGTGTAGAGTATATTGAACCCATTTTAAATGCCATTTTAGAGCATAAAGCCATTGAAATTGAATACCAAAAAATAGGACAAGAAGTTGAAATAAAGGTTATTTCTCCCTATGTATTAAAGCAGGTAAGCCAGCATTGGTATATGATTGGTTTTGATCATTTAAAGACAAGCTTAACAAAAAACTACGCATTAGATAAAATATTGTCCATCAAAATCTCTAAAGAGCCTTACTACATTGATGACAAATTTGATGCAAGTCAGTTTTTTAAATTCTCCTACGGGATTTATCATAATTACAAGGATACCCCACAAAAAATCAAGCTTGAAGTGACCGATCCTTATATCAATCATTTTACGCACTACCCTTTAAGCCCTTATCAAAAGCATACTTTAAGCAAGGATGGCAAGAAACTTACAGTGCATCTTGAATTATATGATTCATATGAGATCGTTTCAGAAATTTTAAGATACGGTGCTAGTGTAAAAGTAATAACCCCAACGAGTTTGGCGAAGAAAATAAAGGGGATTGCGGAGGAGATAGTTAGGGGGTATAAGGGGTGATTATCATAGACTAGAAATGCTATAGGTAGTTTTAAAAAATGCGCAAAGAATACCCATAATTAAAAAAATTATAGAATCTGAAATGAATACAAGTATAAAAGAAAAATCACATGATGACATAAACGTATTTGCTTATTTAGCACCACACCCACTTGACGATTTTTCAGGAATAGAAGGAGATTATTTAACTTGGATTCCAGGATTTTTGAATGAAGAAGATAAGGAAGAAGAACTACCAGCTATTTATAGAGAATGTAATATTAAGATTTATGATGAGATTGAAGCATTAACTGAATTTCATTTTAGAAACAGCTTTAAGAACATGTGGCCACTGCTTTCTAAAATACATTTTCATTCAATACAAATTGCCATAGATATATCTGGTGTACTTACTAAACAAAAAAATACTTCTGCTTCTTATTTTCATGACAAATCCAGCCAGATTGAAGGGAAATATACTTTCGGCCTAGATCGTAATTTATTACACTCTTATTTACAGGCAAAAGCGAATAATACAACATTAGATAATTTTGATCTAAGTGTATGGGAACATGAGTTGATTCATTTATTAGATCATGAAGAAATTTTAAAGAGTTCCTTATATGGCTTATCAGATTCACCTTCAGAAAACTTCAAATACTTTTTTCTTAAATTCAGGCAAGAAGGTATTGCAAATTTACATTATGTCCTAAATGGCAATACCAAGATTGAAAATTTAGATACAGCCATTAATGAATTCGTCAAATTTGTAAAAGAAAAGAAAGATAAATTAAATTTTACCAAGCCAACTAATGAAGAAATAGTAATAGAACTATTAAGCGGCTTTGAATACTATAATATAGGTCCTTGGATTATACTAGACCTGTTAAGAGACCAGTGGGAGAACATACATTATGAAATGATTGATAATTGTATCAAAAATTTGGAAAATAAGCAGCCAATAGAAGAAGAGACAATCCTAGAAATCATTAAACTTGGGTTGCAACTAAATTCAATCACCTATCTTAAAATGGTTGAAAAGTACTTTGATAAAGGATTTATGCCATTGTAATTTTAGCCTTAATTCTTAATAGACTAGAAGCCACCGCAGTAACATTGCAAAAACAGTAGCATATGAATAAGGAATACGTTTACCTAATAGCAGAGCAACTATACCTAAATACAACAGACCATCCACTTTGTAACAGAAACTGGCTATTTGCCATATATAAAAGCTTATTAGTGGCAAACGAGGGAGATACAGAACCAATCATTTGGACAAAATACAATCAATGGAAAATAGACCATAACTGCAGGGCTTCTAAAACCACAGCTAAAGCAAATAATACCTATATAGTAGACTTTAGCATCTCATTGGTGGACGAAAATTGTGCAGAAATTAAGGTCACATTTAATAAAAAGGGCTTGGTAACAGAACCAGTTTTATGTACCTACAAAAAAGACGCTTTTACATATGATATGTGGGAATTCAGAAACCCCAACAATGAATCTGTGCTTTTAAGCCCCTATGAAAGGGACCAATTATTCAATACAAGCGTTCAAAACGCAGAAGCAACCTTTGTAGATGATATAAATGAAACCGTAGTTGTAATAGAAGATACACTCTTAGTTGAAAAATCTAAAACCAAAACAAAATCATCTAAAAAAAGTAAAAAGAGCATGACAGACGAACAAGTTAGAGAAATGAAGTTTACTGCTTTAAATGTGCTCTTAGATCAGATCCGTGAGACCTATACGCAAATTGAAGATCCTAATCAACGCAGCTACTTGGAGGTAGTTATTGGAGCGGCTATATTTTATTTACCTAGTTTAAACGCTCATTTTAATGGCTATATTAGTATCAATGCGTTAAAAGGCTATTTGAAAAAAGAAAGAAGGGTTAAAGACCATATCTACCCACGTAAATTAGCCGCGAGAGAATTACTATCTAGAAAATTAACCTTAGAAGAGTTAATGTCTAGATATCATGATCACCTTGCTCAATATATGTATATCACTAGTTCAGAAAATAGCGTATTAGTGAACTACTATGAAGCACACGAGAATCATGATTTAGCCATGGAAGCTTTTCAGATTGAGAAATTTCCAACAAATGAAGCTGAAAAGTTTGTATCTCATAATGAATTAGATAAATTTATCTTATTCTTAAATGGCAAGAATGTGCAAGGAATGACGAAAGATGAAATTATGGCACTACTTAAAGAATTTAGGATTAGTCTAGAATTATAACAATAAACTTTTTAGCTTATTAAGGTTTGTCTTTAACTGTTATTCAATAAATTTAATTTGCTTGTTTTTATATTATGACCGCAACCCAACTTGCCCGAAAACTAAAGGCTTCGGCCCTTCCCGAAACCTTGACAATTAGGATTCACAGAGCCATTTCATGGATAAAAAGTACAGAAAAACAAGATCGGGATTTGGATTTAAAATTCATTTCGCTTTGGATTGCATTTAATGCTTGTTATGCAGTTGATTTTAATGGATTAAATACAAAAACAGAGAAAGCAAAACTTAGGGATTTTACCAGCAGTTTGGTTCAATTTGACCAAACTCGCATTTATAATCTGTTTTGGCAGAAATACAGTGGCCCCGTAAAAGCATTGATTGAAAATAAATTCTTGTTTGAGCGTTTTTGGGAATTTAATAGAGGTGAAGTAGAGGATTATAATGGCGCTTTTAATAAATCTATTGGCACAGCACATAATTGTTTGTCAAAAGTGAATATTGAAGGCTTGATGGAAATTGTATTAGAGCGATTATATACCCTTCGTAATTCTATTATGCACGGCGGTTCTACTTTTAATTCAAAACTAAACAGGGCCCAGCTTAAGGATGCTTGTAATATTATGCAATTACTAGTCCCGATTATTATAGACATTATGATTGACAATAGCGAGCATGATTGGGGTGAGATTGCTTATCCAGTTATTTGATATAAAGGTCATATCCCAAAGAACTAATTAAATTCTCTTTCTCTTTTCCTAAAGTCCCATTTAAATAGCTTTTTCTAGATTTATAAAGTAGATTATACGCAGTCCTCTCTTTATAATCTTTAGAAATAGCACTAGGCAACTTATTGCCATTTTGTATCTTAAATTGAACTAAACAATTATACCTTTCTAGCCATGTTTTTCTAGGTTCAAGAAGTTTGTACTGTATACTATCATTATGTTTACTCGCCAAACCAACTACCTCTCCTTTATAAAAGATGAATGTACCAGTATTATCAATTTTTAAATTGGTAATCACATTCTTCTCATTTGTCTTTCTGTATAGATTGACATAATTTAAAATATCAGTAATCCTTCTTGGACCATCCTGACTTTTTAAATACTCTTCCACAAGATTTTTTATTGTACCTCCTTTAATCCCGTCTTTTTGTTCTTCCCAAATTCTTAGACCATATGTGCTTGTTCGACCGAAATAAATAAACTTCTCTTTTTCTTTGCCCAATATACCCCTCGTGCTATCTTCAGTTGAATGTAAAAATGGATACAATTTATTTGCAATACTTACAATTTCAGAGACTTTCATTGGATTGTCGTTGTTTTCTATAATGGCATAATAATACTCATGTACTTTCTTTTTTTTATTTGGCTCCAAAACGGCATTATCATCTATTGAAAATATCACGTCAAATTCTTTTGACAATATAGATTTAATGATTTCTAAGAGACCGGCAATTTCAATTGACTTACCTTCTTTGAAATATTGAATGACAAAAGTTCGAAGATTAATTAATTCAGAATTGCCCCTGGAAGTAGTAACTAATTCTTCAAAATCTATAAAAAACAAATCAAAATTGAATACATCGATAAAAGATTTAGAAATAAAATAATACGACTTAAATGAAGAAAATTGATGCCTATTATTATTTCTATAAAAATCAAGTTGATGGCCAAAACCAACATAAAAAGGACTTAAGAATATATCAAAAATGTAATTAAAGAAAATATTATTAAAATTTGTACCCTCTCCTTCGTTGATTTTTTCACATAAGTTATTGTCTATAGTGATTAAATTTGCATTTGTATCTAATCCATAATCAACAATTTCATTTGTATTTATTCTTTCGAGGAAACCGAAATAGTCTTTCATTCTTTTTTCTACTCTAACTTTCACCTGCCTAAATCTTTCTTTTGTACAACCCAACAATTCTGCAACTTCATCATTTGAAAGATCAACGATTGGATCCTTTGTGAACAAATAGGTAAATGCAGTATTTTCCTTGCTTTTAAGAAAACCTGTAGAACTTGTATAGTATTTTAGAAATTTAAAAAGTTTTAATTTCTCGTTATCACTTAAATAAGCACTATAATCATCTTGCTGAAGAGGCAATTTTAACAAAACAGTATTTATGAATTCTTCTGAAAGATTCACGTCATTTATGACGTCAGGCGTATTTGACAAGTCTTCTAACAACTTGATTAACTTAACTCTTAACTCATCAAGTTCTGATATTGACTTTTCGCCTATATTTCTAATTGACCAAAAATTCGTGGCATTAGAAATGATTTTTTTTATTTCTTCGTCAGAATTCAAGTCATTGAAATAATTGACTAGTCCATTTCTTGCTCTATTCGATAAGGTCAAAATACAAAAATTCAGTTTTTGCTTGAAAATTGCTTTTTTGTAGGAGGACAGCTCTTCAAATTTAGTAGCATTACTTTCAGCAATTATCTCTTCTAAATCAATTGGGATATTCTGGATTGGAAGCTCTAATGTACCTTCTTCAATATGATATTCACATAATCTAACAAGTTCATCATTTGACTTAGCCCCACAATTTTGTATTTTATAAAAATGTTTATGTTCTTGAAAATAAGAAATAACCTCAGACAACATATTCAAGCCTATCCCTTTGCAAGCATTTGAACTTCTAATGCTAATTTTTTTATTTAATACTAATTTATCAATTTCAATATCAGGCATAAATCACTTTTGTTTTATTTTTTATTCAACCCATCCATCTTTCCCCCGCTTACATATGGCACTTTACCACTAGGAACCACTTTAGACGCTGGTCCAAGATGCGCTTCCTGATCGTCAAAGAAAATATGTGCGCCAAATGTGGCTAGAATTTTGTCTTTTGACAAACCTCCTAAAAAATGTACTTCATCTATGTACACGCCCCATTCTCTTAAGGTGTTAATCACTCTTAAATGACTAGGCGCACTTCTTGCTGTAATAATGGCTAATCTTAAAGGGGACATTTCAACGCCCATGGGAAGATGCTCTTGTATTTTGGAAAGCTTAATCAGCAGTTTAGCGAAGGGGCCTTCTTTAAGGGCATTTTTCTCATTCTCGGTTTCATATTTTTGAAAAGCCTCTAAACCTTCTGTTTTATACCTATATTCTGAATCGTCAGAAAATAATACTGCATCGGCATCAAAAGCTATTTTAACCTTACTAGTCTCTGAATTAAACTCACTTGGAGGAGCATAGATCAATGCAGCGGCACTTGATCCACTATCAATTACTTTTTGAACATCTTCGGGATCTTTGGATAAAAACAAGTCTACATCATATCCTGCGATATAACCATACAAAGACTCCCCACCAGTAAAAGCTAAGCGATTAATATCTAAACCATGCGCTTTAATGCTATTCATTACCCTAACGCCTGTTTCTGGGCTATTACGTGACATGACCACTACTTCTACAATGGGCTTACTCGCTTGCTTATTTAATTCAAGCAAACTTTTTACTAAGTAAAAAGCAGTGCCTGGTTGTAGAATTTCATTTTCATGCTCGTATTGGTATTTTCTGAATTCCACCAAACCGCGTTCGTTAAATATCGTATTCTCTTCTTCTAGATTAAATAAAGCTCTAGATGATACCCCAATAACTAATATTTGTGAAAGGTCTACTGACATATTTAATCTAGATTTACTCCTAATTTATTTGCCAAGATCTCTCTTAATTTTGACTCACGTTGATTATAAAATTCAATAAAATTGGGAAGACTTAAAGAAGCATCTGCATCAATGTAATTGAAATTCATATACCAATCTTTATCTTCAACAATATTATTTACATAATCTTCGAGCAAATAATCCCTTTTCTTTAATCTATTGTCAACAGGTGTTGAGAAACATAAATTAGGCACGCAATCTTTTCTAATTTCAATTGCCGTTTTGAAATCTATGCCAGGGAAGGCAGATTTTTTTAGTTTTGATGTTGGATGTAAATGATCTTGATCGTAGCTACTATAATCATATTGCAATTGACCATAAATAAGCGAAAGAACCAACCATGCCTCATCCCCCTTTTTCTTGCTTAAAAATTTTTGTATATCATCTACATCTAGGTTATAAAGATTTCTTTTTTGCTCGTCAGTAATTCCAGAAATCAATTGAGCATAATTAAAATCTTGACGATATAGTATAAAATCTTGTCTCAAATCTGCATTTTGATGGACAGATGTTCTTAATTGAGATAACAATGAATCCCCATGAGAACCGAACACTTTCTGTAAAGCAGAAATATATAGGAACTTTTGAACATCTAAAATAGAATTACCTGAAAGCCTACCTCCTTTGTATAGATGATAAATTATTGGAATTAAAACATTTTTAGATTTCAAAGTTTTATCGGCTAAACCAAGTTCATTTTTAAAAAATAAAAAACTAGTGTAAATAGCTGTTTTAATATCTATTTCTTTTGTCTCATTCTCGAAATTATCAATAATAAGTGAAACAATTTCAGCATTAAAATTTTCTACTTTAAATAAAATTGGACTGCCTATCAGATATAAACAGGATCGCATTACAAAATCAGTATCAATTTCATACCCTAATAATTTTACATCTTTTACTAGCGTATCTATAATATCTCTACCATCTTGCCAATTTGAAATAACTGTTGAAAACAAGAGATCAGACTTTGACAAAACAGATCCTCCACTATTTATTCTTATGAAAATTTCTGCGACAGTATCTAGGCTTGTTTGATTTTTAATCTCATAAAAACTAATTACCTGTTCCTTATGTAATCTGTTTATCAACTTCTCTATATGCTTGATATAAGATCTCATATTCGAGGCATTAGTTTCGGTTGAATTTTCTATAAAAAACTTTTGATAAAGTTCTTCAGAAATTACTCCCTTAAGTTCCTCTCTTGCAAGATCTTCATTAAACTCTTCCTCTTCAATCCAATCCTCGTTTATTAACTTACTTAATTTATACCATCCATATTTACCTGATATATTATCATTCTGAGCCTCGGCATCCGATATCATCTTAAATCTTTGAGATTCAGACTCATCTTCACTCTTACCTATAAATGCTAGTAAATTAAAATGTATGTATCTTTTGGTATATGCTAAAGGATTATTAACTCTGGCGTTAGGATTTTTAGTCGTAAATGATCCTTGCGTTGCCAAATACAATGATGTAATTCTCTGTTGCCCATCTAAAACAGATTGAAAAATATTTCCAGCAAAAGGACTTGGCAATGTCAAATTAAAGTTGCCATCTCTTTCATCAAAATCCTTTAATAATGAATAAAATTTATAATCATTAATTCGCCTTGCAGGAACATCCCAGATTAAAAATGTACCAATTGGATAGCCTAAATAAATAGAATCTAATAACTTTTCAATTTGCGAAGGACCCCAAACATATTTTCTTTGAATTGCCGGTAAGCATAGTTGTGTATTATTCGTTTTCCTAATTATATTAATTATAGTTGTAGTTTGATATGACATATAAATTTATTTTAATGTAAAAAAAATGAAAATCAATTAGCAATATGATCAAATTTGGCTTTCATTGTTGGATTGTTCTTTGTCAACTTTTTAATATTTAATCCTTCTAACTTGGCATTTGCTAATCGCAAATTATCGTCCGAGGAAAGTAGTGCTTTTTTAGTATTCTCTAATTGTGCGATCGCTTTGTCTATAGAAGCCAAAGCATCCTCGTATTTTCTTCTAGCTAAATCTGTGTTTTTTGAAAATTGACCCTTGAATTCATTTAAATCACTTTCAAAATTTGTGATATCAATATTTTGGCTTTTTACTAAAGCTAACTGAGCTTTATATTGTAAGGAGTTCATTGCGGCATTTCTCAACAATGTGATTATTGGAATAAAGAACTGAGGTCTGACTACATACATTTTTTCATATCGATGTGACACATCCACAATGCCAGTATTATAAAGTTCATTGTCAGATTCTAAAAGCGTAACCAAAACTGCATATTCACAATTCTTCTCTATTCTATCCTTGTCCAACTCTTTTAAGAAATCTTCATTTTTCTTTTTATTTGCAGTTTCATCTCCCTCATTCTTCATCTCAAACATAATTGAAATAATTTCATTGCCGGCTTCATCCAATTCTTTATAGATATAATCCCCTTTGCTGCCCGTAGTTGAATCATTGTCTTTCTCAAAATAGGCCTTCTGGAATGCAGTTGCCCTTAATTTATTAAACTCAATTTCACAATGTTGTTCTAAAGATTCTCCCAACATTTTAGTAGACAACTTAAGCTTCAGATCTTTTCTAAATGCAATTTCCTCATCTTTGGCTTTTATCATTTCATTTTTTGCATTTAGTTCCGCTGTGTGCTTTTCATTCAAAGACTTTTCTAACAACTGCTTCTCCAGGTCCTTTCCCTTGAGACTATTTGCCAATTCATCTCTTTCTTTTTCAACCTTACTAACAGCTTCCTTGACTATTAATTGTTTTTCTAAATCAGCCTTTTCTAATTTAGCCTTTAGCTCTGCTAATTCTTTATCTTTCTTGGACAATGTTTCTTGTAAGGCAGTTTTAGCATTTGCTTCTGCTAGTTTCAATTGACTTTCTTTTGTCTCCTCTGCAAGTTTTAGCCTTGCATTCAATTCTTCTTCAAATTGTCCATCACGTACTTGCTTTAGAATTTCAGCAAAACCAGTTTCATCCACCTTAAAAGGTGTTTTACAATTAGGACATACAATTTCTTTCATATTCTTCAGTTTATCTTTGTGTTTAAATTTTCTCCGCCCAGTGTTGCCAAATACAGGCCATACTGAGCGTGTCAAGTTTACAATACTTTTTTAATGCAGCTTCATATAGCGCCTTAACCTCTTCGTTGTGATTATTATAACCATAAAGCATGTCTCTATAAGCAGACATTGCGCCTCCTCCCTCACGTACAACAATTTTATCACCACCTACTTCAATTTCAGCTGTAGGTAATAGCTTATATGGATTAATTACATTTCCCAGTTCATCTTTAGCATATAAGCCTTCATTTGCAAGCCAGGTTTCAATGACTTTAGAAGTAGTTGCGTTTAATACAGCAGGCAGTGCCACTTTAATACTTGTTCTTCCACCCATGATTGGATGGAAATAGTATTTTTTAGTCAATTCGTGCATGTCTAATAACTTTGTTACATCCTCGTCGTGAAACTTCACCACCCTATATAACCAATTTTTAAGTTCTTCGTAATTAGGATTATTTAATTCAACTAAATAATCGTGCACCGACTTTAACTGCGTATTCTCATATGGACTCCATGTTAAAAATGTTCCATTTAAGCCTAAATAAGCTTTTAAACTTTCAGCAAACGCAATATTTGGAAAACGATCCGTTGTATTTAACCATTCCTTGTGGATAGGCTCAGCCCCAGGATGTGTGATAGTGTGGCATGACCATTGAAACATCACATTTTCATAAGGCCTCATCTGCTCGTGCAATGGGATACACATATTACTTGTTTCAAAATCTATAAAATGCAATGGATAAGCAGCCAATTCCATCTCTGCTCTTAACCCTGGTAAAATTAGCTCTTCATTTTGTGTCAATTGATACAAAGGACGGTCATTGTAAAAAGGAGTACCATTAGCAGATGTTACTAACTCCACGGGGATATCAGTCAAGGATACTTTTCCTTCCTGAATTAATTCATCAATACATCCCAACTCACCTGTTGCGCGTCTTGTATTATTTAAAGTCTTCTTATTTACATTTCCTAATTGCCCAAGATCTAAAATATGTGGAACAACATTTGCAAGCGCTCCCCAACATTCCTCAAATCCACTTGTTGGAAATCGATCATCTGTCACATTGAATTCACAACTTTTGCAATTACAAGACAAAGGCGTTTCAATCTTGACATCATTCACAACAGCATCCACAAAAATAGTTGCCGAATGAACTACCTCATTCATCACTACTTCCACTTGCTCATTCATTGGAATTAATTTCACAAATAAATTATCCTGATTATATGCATCTCTAACAGCCTCCAAAAGCGCATCATCACCTGTAAACAAAACATCCACATTTCTATATCTTGAATTTGCTGTTGGCGGTATATCAACAATAATAAACTGATTAATTAAGTCATCAAACTGCGATACCGAAGATGTGTCTGGCATCATCAAATAACTATGGACTATGGCGTTAGGGAATTTTTCACGAACTACTTTGGTTTGGTAAGCAATATCCTCTATATAAGGTTTCATGTCTGGCCTGAACCAATAGTTGCGCTCATTCATCTTCGTTGAATCAAAAGACTTAGACTTGACTTCAATGACTTTAATTTCATTGCCAATTTTCTGAAGCACATCCACTCTAACAAGCTGATTATTGACACTGATAGCTGGCTCGAATAAAGTGACATTAATGTTGTTAGCAAGTAAGCTTTCTGTTAACGCAATAGCTTCTGGCATTGTTCCAGTTACCTCGATCCCTTCAGGGAACAAAAGCATCGCTAATTTTCCGAACATAAAACCACCATCAGCCAGCATCTTCATATATTCATTCTGATCTGTACTAGTCGGATACCCCTTTTTCTTATACCATAATTTTGTAGCACAAGTATGCGCTACCTTGAAGTCAGATTTTGACAAATGTGCCATAAATAAAGTTTAATAGGGGAGGTTCAATTTACGATTTTATTTAATATTACATGCTGTATCTGTGCAATAATTCCTTAAAAGGTACATTACGGTCAAGAAACAATTGCTTCTTTAACTCTGTGTCCAACTTGACTACCGCCTCAGCATGTCCATATTTGCTTTTCTTGAGTATTAAATGCGCTTCTGATAGATTTTCTTCAGCATATTCCCCAGGCACTTGATAATATTGAGGTCTAACTAGCATCAAGCAGTTATCTGCCATATGGCCAATATGGGCAGAGCCAAGCAAATCTTTGATTTTTGGAATACGGCCTTCTTTAGCCCATTCTACTCTTCTGTGAATATTAGATGTGATTAATACAGGTATACTATAGGCTATTGCCATTTCCTGAAGCTTTTGCATCACATAGTAATATCCCTCTTCCGCATCTTTAGACTTTTCTGCATCAATGGACTGTATGCTATCAATAATCAATAGTCTTAATTTCTTTTCAAGATTTGTTTTTTGTACTAAAGTTTCTACATCCGTTATTTTAAATGTATTTATTGTTTCAAGTACCAAATTGTCTTGCTGTAAAATGGGCAAAAATGGATTGTCAAATAACTTTTTCTTATCCTCTTCCGATAAACGTCTTAACTGAAGATCATTGATATTGATTTGACAACTAATAGCTAATAATCGCTGGATTAAATTGGTTTTCCCTTCTTTTGAATTAATGTATAAGATTGATTCTTCTTTTCCGATCAATCTCAACTGATGGTTAATCATATTCAAGACCAAGCTCGTCTTACCCATAGATGGTCTCGCACCAATAACAGTGATGGTGCCTGGCTCTAAACCATGGCCTCCTAAATACGCATCCAAATCCTTATAACCAGTTGGCAAGTATAAATCATTGATATTCGGTTGATTCACTAGTTGTTCTAGCTCTTTCTTTAAAATTTCGCTTGTTTTTTGACTCATTTTAAACAATTTTTTTTACTCTAGTTATTTAAAAATACCCCCTTAGAGAATATCCTTTTTGTTAACCTACTTAAGACTTAATAGAGCCGCAAATTAAGCATCTGATTCTAGTCTATTAAGAATAGCTAGAAGAAGAGTGAAATACTTTATCAGGCTAAATGATCCTTTTCTTAATAGACTATAAAACACCAAGCTAAATTGCCCAAAATTGATTGATGCATGGAAAGATTTTTGATCATTTTCGCTCTGTTATGCTTCATTTTCTTTTGTCTATATAAGTTTATTGAAGGCATTAAAGAAGCATTGTATGTACCCAAGCTAAGTCTAGTAAGTACTTATCCTAAACTGGTACAAGAAGTGGTTTACTATTGTGGCCCAATTTTGAAAGCGCAAAACATTCGGTTTTACCCAAAATATGAGATCTCCTATTTTAAAAGTAAAAAAAGGCTAGGCTGCTATTACTCTGGTCAAAAAAAGATCGTGATTTATATTAAAAGTCATGATGGCAATGAATCACAAAAAATTAGGGATATTATACATACTACACTTCACGAGGTGCGTCACAATATGCAGCACCTAAAAGACCCTGACTTTAAAAATTATGATACTTATAGTAAAAAGCTTACTTACCAAAAGAACCCTTTTGAAATTGACAGCAATGCTTTTGCCGATAAGCATACCGAAGATTGTATCAAATACTTAATAGAAAAAAACATACTAGCATAAATCATTCAAATGAAAGATTATTATAAAATTTTAGGTATTCAACTTACTGCATCAATTGAAACGATTAAAAAGGCCTACAGAATTCAGTCTAAGAAATATCATCCAGATATTAATCCAAATGGTACGGAACAATTTAAAAGCATCAATGAAGCTAATAATACCTTATCTGATCCAGAAAAAAGAAAAGCATACGATGTTAAATACAAAGCCATTGTAAATGCTAGTAAAAATTCACATCAAACTAAATCTAATAATGTAAATAAGAATACAGCAACTTCAAATCAACACTATCATAGCACAAATAATAACAGTGACGGAAGTACTATTATCGTAAATGGTGTTAAAATAAATGTAACTGGCAATAATACCACCGCCAATGTTAAAATTGTGAATGGAAAAATTATTATTGAAACAAGTTAATTTCTATTAAATTAAATATTCCAAAACTGCATTCCAGTCTGGAAATTTTTCACTCCTAAAATGTATTAACTCCCCTTTAAAATCGCCTGCACCGTTTTTATGTGGCCTGTCATCTATTAAGTAATGCCCCTCATTTAAATGCTTGTTATGAGACAAGATGAGTCTTTTGTAAACAGTGTCGCCTAAATATTTTTTAGCCCAAGCAACTTTATCTCCAAGTGCGGTTTCATTATTCCAAGGTGCGGTAGACAAAATATAGGTGTCGTATTTTTCTGCTAAAATTTTATATGCTTCAATTGCTCCTTCTATTGGCTCCATTTTACTGAAGATATGTGGCACATTTTTCTCTTCGCCTTTATATTTTTCTTTTTCTTCATTGGTCAATTTATCAATACCGGATTGAAAATTTACCAAAACACCATCCATATCGATATATAAAACCTTTTTAGGACTTTTCATTTATAATATTTATTTATACTTAAACTCATCACATGTATAAAGTCTACTTAGTATAATGTATGTATTTCACTAAAGTTGCTCAAAAATGTGTCAGAGCCTATGCCACTCCAAGCACATTTTTGGCAAGTGAATTCATCGAATTTGTAGGTGTAATAATTGTGAGGCATAGTTTATTTTTATCTCTAAATGCAGCTATTTTTACATTGTGCCTTCAACTATTAGTTTGCTGAACATTTGAACAAGTACTTTTTCTTCAGGCGTAAAAATACCATCTGCAGAAGCAGTATAACTAAAATAAGTTGTAGTATGTTTTCTTCCTTCTACAGACTTAAAATTATTAAATAGCCACAAACAACACTCTTTTGCTGCTTCAATTCGCTCCTCTTGATTTAACGAGTTATGCCACTCGCCAGCCTGTTGAAAGAATTTACCAGCATCTTCCATACTTAAATCATGGAATAAACCTTCTCCATCTTTTCCTGCCAGCGAAACAACTGTTTCTTTAATATCTTCCCATTCTTCATTTGATATCCCATCAATACTTGCAACTACAATGTTTGGGAAAATAATTGAAATTGCTGCGTTTAATTTTTCAGGTCTCATTGTTTTTTGTTTTAATTAATAATAAATGATTTTAAAGAATTAGCGTCATTGTATATACGTAATTTATCCAATGGTATGTTGTTGATGTCACTATTTCTATTCGAATCCACTATTTCCCATAAATGCTTAAATAACAGTCTTGCGAATTCCATCTCTTTTAATAGCGATTCAGTATAGGAGGCTTTATGATGACCAACTTGGTAGTCTAAAATGATATTTTTGTGCATATCTAATTTGGGACTAATACTCATTTCAATAGTATCATTGTTCTCTGGATAGGCTAATAACAAAACTGGGGATTCAAGGTCTTTATGTTTTGTGAAGAGTACCTCTCTCCAATTATCCCATGCATAAAAAGCAACTTCTTTATCGGAATCTGGATTCTGGCACAACATTCCGTCTTGAGTAATAATAATGTAAGTTTCAAAGCCATAGTTTAAAACGTAATTAGACACATAGTAGATTGGACCTCTATTCAACGGGTATCCAATCTCATTATAGATTGACTTAATTAATTTTTTTTCACCATAACTATCAGTTACAAATAATGTTTGATTATAATCGTCTGGAGCATTTAAATCAAGCATAGGAATAGTCTTAGAAAATTTAAAATACGCTTGGAATGCAGCAATCTCATTAAATTGATAGTTGACACCTAACACATCGGTCAAAAAATTACCTGTCATATAGATTAGATTTAAGTTAAATGGTTGAATTCAAAATATTTGTCGCGTATTTATAAAAGTAGTTGTATAATACTATTTGGTAAAGGTGACTTAATAATTATCTTTAGATAACATAAAGAAAGCATCTATCATAATTATTAATTTATATAATTGTTGTGGGATTTTGGGGGAAAGATATTTATATATATAATTTTATTAGCTCTAATTTTAATGTCCAACTAAAAATTAAATGTCAATTATTTATACTTAAACTTGTCACAGGTATAAAGTCTACTAGGGATATTTTTCATTGTTAAGCGACATTTAACCCCTTGGCCAATCCCCACCATCCACATCATATTTGTACAATTAAAACAAACTTTCTCTATTGGGCCAGGATTGCCTAGCTTTTGCTGTTGTTCCTTTGCTTCAGCTAAATCAAATGAATGAAGGGTAGCATTACAATTTGGGCATTCAACGTCCCTGAAAGTGTGAATTTCACTTAAATCACTTAAAAATGTTTCCGAACCCAACCCGCTCCAATTGCATTCGGTACAATTGAAAGTTTCTGATTTATAGTTATAATAGGTTAATGCCATCTTATTGTTTATTGGTTTTATTGATAGATACTAATTACTTTTTTGCTAAATTAATATAACCTATACCACCTTGTACACCAGGGATTTTACCATATTTTGATTCTGCTTCTGCTCTAGAAATTATAACAGCCTTTGTATGATAAATAGACCATTTCCACAATTTCTGAGTATGCCTTGGTATAATAGCAGCCCAGTCATGATGTACGTTTAAATCGAACTTTTCTAATTTTAATATTTCACCCTCTAAAACCAAATTTTCGGACACTTCAAGGTACTTCATCCCTTGATATATTTTTTTATACGATGGGCAATTGTATGTAACCGCATATCCGCACTTAATTGATAATTCTAAATCATCATCACCTCGACTACTTAACACAAGGCCAAGATCTTTTGACTTTGCAACATCTGAACTACTAGTTTTTTTCCCAGCTACTTCATCAATTTTTACAATGTTTGCAGCTCCATGTGCCTTTATCGCATCCCCAATTGATTGATACAAAGTAGTTGGTATTTTGCCATCCTTAAGTTGTACTTTGAAAAGCTTGTTTATCATTAAATATGATTAAATATTTTTATATTTTGATTAGTTACTTAATAATAAAAGGGGTTCTAAACCCCTTTTATTATTAAAACAAAGCATTAATTAAGCTTCAACTCCGTTTAAAATAACTGTAGCAAACATTCCAACTAGTGTTTTTTCGTGCTCTGTTACTTTACCATCAGCCTTAACTGTATCCAACATAAAGCCAATAATTGAATTTCTAGTGTCTTCATTACTAATTTGTTGGTGTAAAGTATCGCAACATTTAATTGCAGTAGGTATAGCTTCTTTGTATTCCATAGATGTAAACCAATCCATAGTTTCACCGAAACTTTGTACTGCTGAATCTGTTGATAAATTAAACATGCCATCATCACCACCTAAAGTCAAAACTGTATTTACTAAGTCTTGTCTTTCTGTTTCTGTAAAACCGTCCAATACGGCAATTGTTAATAGTGGGAATACAATACAATGAACCGGCGTTAATTTTGCAGGCATTTTAGATTTGCTCATAAAAATTGTTTTAAATTATATAATTATCAAATATAATATATTTTATATAAAATATTTTAATAAATTTAGCTGTTTTTATTTATATAAAACATTGTAAACCAGTTAATTATGGTATTAAGTATAATTAGTGTGTTTGAATTCTAGTTATACTTAATATCATAAATATTATTAAATTTTAGATATACTATATCTCCAAGTTTGAGTTCATTCATTTGTAAAATGTTATCAACAGAAGCAACAATGGTCTCTTTTTCAAAATCAATACCTTTTACAAGACACCAAAATCGTTCGTTATGTAAACAAACTTTTACATTATCACCTACTTTGATTTTTGAGAGCATCGAAGCATTTGGTAATTGAAATGTATTGGGGTATTTAGCCGCAAGTTTAACCGCATTATCAAAAATATTTATACTCATAAAAATTAAATGTTTTGAACTTTAACTACCCAAAGAATCGCGGATCTGGTCTTGAAATCGTTGTTTTCTTCCAATATTTTAAATCATATAATTGGGCAACATCATTAAATTCAATAAATCCTTCTCCACCTGCACCTTCTTTCCAGCCAGCTGTATTTTTACTTTTATTTATCGTAGTCATTCTGACGTCTAAAATTGCAGCAATGATTGATAAATATCCGTTTTCTCCTTCATCTACAAAAAAGTCAAAAGTTTGATAACTATCATTGTCAAAAATCAAAGTCAATCTTTCAATTGTTGGTTCTAGTCTGTCTATTGTATACTCAGTAACCCTGTCAAATGGAGATATTAAACTCGGTTCAGTAGTATCTGAATCGGCTATTGAATAAAAGCCATTTTTATCTACAACAATCAATGATAAAACATCCTCTTTCCAAATAACAACTGGTGCAATCCACCAAACATTTTTTACAAAATTATAGCACTCTTTTGGAGCAAATTTTAATACCGGTATTGCTTTATTTTTCTTAATCTGTTCAGACAATATGTCTATTTGATCAGATGTAAGCACTGTTTGTGAAAGAACTGATTTTATCCATTTAGGGAATCTAGTTTCAATGCTATCAACTTCATTATAATTACTAGACGCTCTGAAAAATGGATTAATCATTTTTGCTTCACTAGCACTACAGTCTAAAGATGGGAGGCCAAGTTCTAGATTATCTTCTTCAGAATCTTCATCATCATTGGCGCCAGTTTCATTATCACTTGCTAATACACCACCCCAATAGTTATTTATAGCTAATATAAATCCAAAATGATTGTCTACATGTTCTTCGTCGGATTTAGAAATCTCAATTAAATCACCAATAATCAATCTAAGTTGTGTATTTCTTTCATCAATGTCATCAGGACTTTGAAGAGTCATGTATTTATAAACTTTACTAAGAATAAATTTAACTCTTATATCAGAATGATTTTTTTCAAATTCCTTAACTACATTTTTGTAATTTTTTTGAACCTCTTTTAAATCTAAATCAGGCACCCATTCTGATGTTTTTGACAAAATAGTATTTAATGTTTCTTTGGGCATTGTCTTGTTTTGTAACAAAACCATATGATGTGCAATAAACATTAGGTCACTAGTAAACGGCCATTTGTCTTCAAAACTAATTTGTTCGATTCGATTTTTTAAAAAACGAATATTGGATTCTAAATCAATTGTTGTTAGTGTGATATGTTCACCTGCGCTTGACTTATTACCTCCAAATATTCCCTTTAAAATTCCAATTGTAGACGGTTTCGAATCCTGCGAAATATAATTTAAAATAAAATTAAACGGCGGTCTTTCGTTTATAAATAATTTGACTAAATCAAGCCAAATATTTAATAAGGGATGCCCTTCTGGAACTTGTTTCATTTCGATAAAACCAGAACTTCCTTTTTCTTGATTTTTCTTATCAATTGACATAAACAACTGAAGTGCCTTTTCGGCATCAGCAACTGAATGTTTGTTAAAAAAGACATCCTCTTTCTTAACAATTATTGTTCTTATGGTCCATAGTAAAGCAGAAAAATACATATGAGGCATAACAAAGCCCCTATGCATTAAATCGTATTTGTCAAAGATGTAAGAAATCCTAGTGCTTAAACATAAAGCTAAAGCGATTGTGTCTCTTCTAAATCGGCCGTTTTCAAATGAAAAACGCTTATCTGTTACATAAATGTCACACCAATGTAATGCTACTATTGAATAAAAACAAAGCAAATTAACTTCATACTCATTAGCATATAGATCATTGTCTAGGGTGTATATTCTATCTAAAAAAGCTCTTGTAATATCCCATAACTCATCTCTTTCTTTAGTAGTCGGTTCAGATAAAATTTCATTAGTTAAAATTCCAGTGCGTTCAGCTATTTGTAAGAATCGATTTAATTCTTTCCTATAATACTTATCCGCATTTGATTCAAAATCTAGAATATCAGAATGGTCTTCTTCTTCATTGTCTTCCACTTCTTCCTCCTCATCTTCCTCATCTTCTTCTATAATGCTTTTTACTTTTGGCACAGCCTTTTTTGCCGCTTTTTTGACATTTGAATTAGTATCCTCATCTTCTTCGTCAACGTCTTCTTCATTAGAATCCCAATCTTCTTCGGAAATTTCTAATCCATCCAACACTAATTTTACCAACATCATACCATTTTCTGATTCTAGTCCTTTTTTATTGGCTAGTCCTTTAATATAACCACACAATAACTTTCCATGTATAGACATGTAATCATCCCATTCCTTGGCAATCGTTTTTATTGAGGCTTTTAAAGAAGGTATTAAATAAGTTATATCAATTGAAGAAGCATTTAAAAACCAATCTCTAACTTCATTGACTACTTTAGGAATATCATTGTTAAAATCTTCAATTGTTAAAATATTATCTTCTAAAAATCCCGCACAAATTATTACAGTAACTGGAACACCTTTAATTCCATTAAATCTTTCTTCAAGTATTTCTTCATCGTATAGCGACGCAGGTACAATAGTTGATTCGCCAGCTAAATCAAAGCCAATTTCTAATAGAACGGCTAAAGCTATACTAGCATATTTTTCATCATTAACATGTGGTGCTAAATCATTTTTTTTAGATGGCTTAGATGCAATTTCCTTTTTGTTGTATTTTTTCTCAAGAGCATCTAGTTTTTTTAAATTATTTTCTTTATCGTCTTGTCCTAGTATTATGCGTTTAACTACACTAAAGAATTCTTCTCCACTAGCTGATTTTTCATTAAAAACTTCTACCGATGCACCTGATTTGATTAAAAAATCAGAAATATCCCAAAATAAATTCAGGACTGCATCTCTTAAAGCTGTCGCTCCTTTATCACTATGATTAATATTAGGTATCGTTACTCTATTATCTATATTTACACCGTTGGATACTAGCAACTTAACGCATTCAATATGACCATTAGCAGATGCTAAATTTAATGCAGTCATAGAATCGCCACCTATAATGTCTGGATTAGCACCAGCATCAATTAGCATTTTTAATACCTTATCATTGCCATCCCAAGCAGCGAAATGGCAGGCCGTATAAGCATCATCATCTGATGTTGTAGCATCTAGATCAAGTCCCTTGTTTTTGTATAGATCTAATTTCTTTTTATCTAATGTTCCACCACTTGTATTGGAAATTAAAAAATTATCAATTACACCATTATCATTTGAAAATTGCAAAACTGGATTTCCCGCTTGAACATATTCGGCAACTGCCTCCATGTCATTATTTTTGAAGGCTGCAATAGCATCATTAAATTCATCAACTAAATCCTTTGACGCTTCTTTTTTTGTATCTAAAGATGTTTTAGTCTTTAATAAAGGTTTTTTCACAATCGCTTCTGCTTTTGCTACTTTACCCGTATTTGCATTTGCTACTTTACCTGTATTTGCATTTGAAACAGAAAATACAGATAAGAACTTTTGAGCTGCAACAATTGCATCTTTTGTATTATTGAATTCTGGATTGCCCAAAATTCTTAACCCATTGCTAGCAGCTTCAACTAAAGAAGGGGCGTTTTTCGCTACTGCATTTATAAATTTTTCATCTCTTACGTAAAATCCAATTTTAATGACACCTTTGGAAGTATTAAAGAAAAGATGTGTGCCTTTTGCAGGATTTATACTTGGAACATGTATGTCTAAAAAATTATCTTTATCAATTTTTTTTGCTAATGCATCTTTATATATCTCTTTTAAACCGTTAAATAATTCTTGCTGTATAGATTTATTTGACATTTTTATATTTTTTGATTGAAGTATATTCTATTGTATACAATTAGGGATTCTCTTACTTGTCTTCATCTTCGTCCTCGGAACGAATCGCAGTATAATATTGAGACATGATTGTTTCTTCTCTTTCATCTTCTGCGTCAAATTGAGTATCCTCAATGGAATCCTCGATATAGCCGCCATAAGTCTCATTAATTTCATTGTAAGAATCTTTGAAAAGTTCAACACACCTGCTCCTAAATTTGTTAATACTAAAATTACAATTGAAGAAATGCATGACATCGAAACAAAAATTGTCTTCAAATCCTCCAATTAAATCAGCAAGGTCGTCTTTTCCTGAATTATTTAATGAGCCCTTCAACATCGTTCCTAACTCGAGTCCTTCAATTCTCGTTTCAAAACCAAAAGTATCGGCAATCAGTTGTTTAGCACGATATATATCTTTATTTTTTATTTCTAATCCTTCATCGGCTAATAAAATCACATTGTAAACTATTAATGCGCCTTTTTCAATTAATGTCAAATCCTCATCCCTCATTGCATATTTTAATAAAGATCCGGCTGGTAAATTATAGGTTACTTTCTTTAATATAGTTTCGATATCAAATCCTTTATTTTTAATGTTTTTCCAATTGAATAATGCGATGTGAATCAATAGATACCTGTCTTGAGGCTTTATATCTTTTCCAGTATTTGAAATATCATTTAACTTATTTCCAATTTCAATATTAGCAGACAAAAACTTTGATTGAAAAACAGCATCATCGAGTAAATCAAAATCACAAAAATAATTATGCAGGTCTGTTACGAAATCATCGTGAGTTGGATAATTGTTTTCATATAATTGGTCAGCCTTCTCGATTCCACTTAAAATTAACTCTTGTATAGAGCCATTTTGAATATGCTCTTTTATATCTTGAATAATCAAATTTGTATCATTAGAGAAATTTTCTAAAACAAATAGACTAGTAAATTCATCATCAAAATTATCCGAACATTCTTTCCCTTCATTTAAACCAAGATAATAGTACTTTAAAATATATACGCACGCTATCAGATCTAATGCAGTTTGTGGATGCTTAATTGATGCTCCTTCTTGATTTTCTTGATTCAAATTTCCAATACCATCAGAAACTTTGAAATTATAATAATCTAAAAAAGTAGCAAAACCAACTTCATTGATTCCCATATCTCTAACTTCACCCCATTCGATAAATGACTCATCTTTAAAATTTTCATTTATTTCCTTCCAAACGCTTTGATAGAAAGTGTAAAGTATTTTTAAAGAATTGGCGCCTTCTTTTTTAATTGTCAGGGTGCCTTCGTCTGATATAATATCTATTGAACAATCATTTTCAGATTCAGAATAATCAATATCATTCACCCCGCTCCAAGAAAAAATTGGACTCATCTCGTCCGAATCCATACAATTACTATAAAAGCCATCCATATTTACAACTAAGAACCCTTCTAACTCTCTGTCACTAATTAACACACTACTATCAAAAAAATATGCTTGATGTTTATCAATAGCGTATCCTAATTCATCTAATTTATTATTTACATAAAGTAGATTAGTTAAGTATCTGCCCTCACTAATTTTATCCGATATGATATTTATGATTGCATCATCTTGTATGTCAAAATCAGATAAACTAAAACTGGCATCTTCTGCCTCATCGTCCACCACTTCAATTGCGTCATCATCATTTTGATCATTATTTCCTTCAGCATAACCCAATGCACTTAAAATTTGATCTAAATTAAGCTTGGCAACATCTTCCGAGACATTTTTTTGTTCTCCAGTTATTTCTTCAATAAAGCTTAATGCACTTTCAGTCGCCTCACGAACATCTTTTTGCAATGGATTATTTAAAATCCTAACGCCTTGAGCATATTTTTCAATATTAGTACTATTGGACATAACATTTTCAATAAACTCTTCATCTCTACAATAGAAACCGATTTTGATGCCATCCTTTGCTGTATTGAAAAATAAATGAGTTCCTCGCTTTTTATTTACCTCTGGCACATAAATATCTAAATAGTTGTCCTTATTTATCTTTTTTGCTTCAGCGTTTGGATAGTACACTTTAATAGCCTCGAATAGCTGCTCTTGAACGCTTGACAAAGTATTACCAGTAAAAGACTTTTTAAATTCAAATGGTTGGCAATCATTTTCTTGACACCATTTATTTAACTCATTAAGTGTTTTATCTACATTGTCTTTAGTGTAAACGACTTTATCTGATTTTTTATACGCCACTTCAACAATAAGTCCAAAATTCTCTAAAAACCTCTTCTCAAGCGTGTTTACCTTTAGTGAGGCTATGATGGAAATATCTGCACCTTTAGCTTGTCTTACTTCAGACAAAGACTTTGAAATGTCAATAGCCCTTCTTTGTTGGTCTAAGAAAACTAAAGTTAAATAAGGGAATTTTTGGGTAAATTCTTTTTGAATGGTTTCAATTTTTTTTCTACCATTCATTGATAGTTCTGATGCCATATAGCTAATTTTAATAATTTATATACTAGTCTGATAACTAAGGTTAAAACATCAAATTTTTGTTTAAAACCTAGAAATTATCTTTCGAACTGTTATAATTAAATTAGCCTTTTGGGGAAAGCAGTACAAAATATGAAAATTCGTTCATAAAACTTGAGATTTAAATAGATATTACCCTAAAACACATGAATTTATTAAATAATATGTGTTATGGATAATTACAACATCCATTTTTCATGCACTCTATGTCTAATTTAAAGGAAATGGCAAATAACTTGAAGGTTATTGTTAAGATTGTTAATCTTAAAGAAGATAGTTTTAGAAATTCTTAGCGCTTTTCGTACTTCTAGTCAAAACAAAGAAATTGAAATACATTCTAATATATATAGTTTGTATAGTCAAACTTTTGAAGCTGATGATTTATCTACAAGTTGGATGAATGAAAATGTTGGAAGATGAGGTCTACAACAATGATCTATTTGAGAAACTAATTGAACATAGAGACAGTTTATATGAAGGTTATCAAGAAATATTAAAAGAGGAAGAAGAAGACCAAGATGCAAATGCAGCAATTGAATCTAAATTGGAAAGGTCTAATGAGCAAGATTTATAATTATGCACTTTTATATTATCAACCCCATTTACATCTACCAATAATTTATTTGGAAAAGCATCTTCAAATTTCACGCCATCAATCGTATTCAGAATATCAATTCTAAGTGGCGGATATCCTATTTGTGTAACATATCCGGCTTGCATAAAATCAGATTTTGTGAATCCTAAACTTGCTAATCCGTATCCACCAACCACCATATAATCAACTTGGTGTTTAATAAAGAGTTTAATAAAGTCTTCAAAATCTTGAGCTAAAGTCATGCTTTCAGTTTTCTTCTTACTACATGTGTTTTATCCATTCTAGTAGTTTTAAGGTCTAATGTTTGTGATATTAAAAATGTTACTGCTTCAATCCTTTTTACCAAAGGTTGCGCTAACCAATAATTCAAATCATTCATTTTTTTATCCAATGACTTAAGTTGTGCTTTATGTAAAATTGGTGCAATATTTACATTCAGAAATGACTAAAAAGTTACATAAAATAAGGAATAATCAACATTCATAATCAGAGTCTCTTAGGATCATGTCCTGGAAAGCCCACAGTCGAAAGGCAGGATTATTAAGGGTTTATGCTGTTAAAAGCGTAGACCCTTTTTGTTTAGGGCAAGTTTTGGCCAGGTTTTGTGTTTTTAGAGTGAAAACAGGGGGATATTGGGGTTATTGGAGTTTTAATTATTTTACAATATCAAATATTCACTAAGTAAGATATATGCCTTCAAAAAATAAAACTACCCGTACTACTGAAAGTGTAAAAGAGTTCATTAATACTTATGTTGACAATGAACAAATGAAAAAAGATAGTTTCGACCTAATTGAGCTTATGAAAAAATGTTCCGGTTTCGAGCCGGAAATGTGGGGACCAACAATCATTGGTTTTGGAACTTACCATTACAAATATGCAAGTGGTCACGAAGGCGATAGTTTAATTATTGGTTTTTCACCAAGAAAAAAGGAGTTTTCCCTTTATGTAATAACACCTGAAGATGAACACAAGCAATTACTTGGCAAAGTAGGAAAGTTTACAATGGGCAAGTCCTGTATTTATTTCAAAAAAATATCAGACCTCAATCTAGATATTTTAGAAATGATGTGTATAGCTGCAATAAAGCATATTCAGAAGCATCATCAATAAATGGGTTCAATAAAGTAAAATATAATTTTATATTTATTGACTATCTGTTATAAATACAAATTGTAAAACTAAAATTGAAAAATTTTGGAAAAAAGAGTTAAATTAAAGTACAAAAACTTAATATTATGAAAACAAAAAACTTTATCGTTGCTGGCTTAATTGGCAGCATTATTCATTTTTTCTTGGGGTGGATTGTGTACGGTATTCTTTTAATGAATGTCATGCAATCGCATACTAATCAGAATACTTTCAGAAAAGACGACGAAATGATTTTTTGGTCTATTATTTTGGGATCTATTTCTTTTGGTTTTTTATTATGTTATATATTAGAAAATTCCAAAGTATCGGGTTTGAAAAATAGAACTACGCTATCTGTTGTGGTTGGATTATTGATGGCGGCCTATGTAAACTTTTCATCTTTTGGGACCTCAACTGTTTACATTGATATTATCGGTGTATTATCTGACACATTCGCTGGTGGACTAGTTGCTGGGTTTACCGGATGGGGTATAAGTTTATATTTAGACAAATCAGCCAATATCAAATAAGAAAAGGCCCCTATTGCAAGGGGCCTTTTACTTCTAATCTTAATTCTTATTAGAAAAATTAGTTTTTAAGCGCTTTACCAAATCCTACAAAGTGTACGATTTTTCCGTTCTCAAATCTAAATGCATCCATCCATTGGAACTTTTGTGACTTACCGTCTGCAAATACTAATTCTGCTTCGTCCCAGATATCAACCCACTGATGTCCGTTTTCAGCCACAACAGGGAAAATTACAGCAATTTTGTAGTTTTTGAAAGTAACACCGGCAAAGCCTTTTTCCATATATTCCAAAATGCCTGCTTTTCCTTTAATAACTGTGCCATCTTCTGCATTATAAGTAGCAGTATCTGAGATCATATCTCCAGCTGCTTTAAAATCTTTCTCAAACAATACTTTGTGAAATTGCTCAGCCAACATTACGTTTTTTTGATCCCCAATCTTAAAGTTGTCTGTGTAAGTTGGTTTGTAAAGGTGTTCAACTGTTTCTGTTGTAGCTTCAACTGTTTCTGTTGTCTTTGATTCAGCACTTGTGCAAGCTGTAAAAGAGGCCGCTACAAGTAATCCTAGAAATACTTTTTTCATAATTTGGGTTTTAATTTGAGCCGTGAATTTACCTAGTAACGATTTGCAAAAGATTCAAAAAGAAGGAAACATTGTACCGAAATGGCGGAAGGGAACAAAGAAACTAATATTATGTAACAGGACAGGGCAATTTTAAAATATTTGCAAAAGATGGCTCATAGATTGTTCAAGTAAATTAAAAAGCATAAGTCAGTAATAATGGTATTTAATTCAGTAAAATAGGTTGCTTATTTACCAAGATAAATAGGGATATTTGCGAATTCCTAATGATTAAAGAAATTAAATGTTCCTTAAAAGCGGTTTGACTCAAGTAATTAAATTAACAACTGTATTTGTCTTACTATTGTGTACACATTTAAACATTGATGCGCAAAACAATACAACACCAATCAAACCTGCAATAGTTTATGCTGGGAATATTGGTTATACCAATAACGGCTTTTCGATCATACCGTCTTTTTCTTTTAACAGTCCTGCAATAACTACTCAAATGAGTTGGAAAAAAGAAAATTTAAGTGTTGAACCAGATATTCGATTAGCACCTGATGGCAAGAAAGGAAGTATGTTATTATGGTTTCGATATGCCGCTATTAACAAAGGAAGATTCTCGCTTAGAACAGGGATTCATCCAGCAGTGAATTGGTTTCCTAAACAAATTATTGAAAGTGGTAAATCACTTGAAATTTATCAACTCAGAAGATTTATAGCTTGGGAATTGGCGCCAAATA
>JACCEA010802469.1_pt1 | contig 31930 bp, 32 predicted proteins | sample 7449851 | NCBI WGS metagenome assembly JACCEA01 (sample SAMN15323453, study PRJNA562643) | freshwater metagenome | isolation source: river surface water | place: USA:Blue River Watershed | collected 2017-08-18
ATACCATTTGCACATGGTCAAGGTAACTGGGGAAATGTATTAGAGAATGAAGGTGCGGCGGCTATGAGATATCCAGAAGTTAAAGCACATAAAAACCTGAATGTATTATTGGACAAAGAAGCATCGAATGTGACACCGATGGTGTCTAACTTCGATGGTACAACTTTAGAACCATACTTTATAATGATGAAGTTACCACCATTACTACTTAATGATTCTTGGGGTAGTACAGTGGGTTATACTATGGGAATACCTTCACACAATCTTATAGAAGTAGCAGAAGCTTGTATAGCTTCTATAAAATCAAACTTTAAACTAAGTCCAAAGAAAGCTGCATCCATAATAAAGGCTCCAGACCACAGAGTTTATTCATGTATTTATAATATAGATGAAGATGAATGGATAAAGATAATGGAGACTGGTATAGGTAAGATAGGTTCCATGATGCAGTATGAATATATAGAAGGTGGTATTCGTATAACAGCTTTACCATACAAGATGAGGATAGATACATTCTTGGACAAGTTATATGTATTGGATGATAAATATAAACTTCTGAAAGATATCGATGACCAGACCCAGAATGACATCTGTAACATAACTCTTATGTTCAAGAAAACAACTCCAGCAGCTAAACCTTTAAATGAAGATTTCATTATGAAGTTGTCAGCTAAAACATCAAACAATATATTCTATAAAGTATTGACATGTGAACAGATAGTAGAAGAATCGCCTTCTTTGTCCGATGGAGCTTCGTGGGATTTATTCGAAACAGGAATAACAACTATCATCAATCATCATGGTGAACTTAGAAAGAGTTACAAACTAAAATCTCTTTCTAAATACATTCTTAAATTAGAATTCGATATATTGATAGAACAGTTTAAGTTAGAGATATCTAAAAATCCAGATGCATTCTTTGCCATACTTAAGTCATCTAAAACAGATGAAGAAGCTATCAATAAGTGCGTAACTAAGTATAAAGTATTTGCTTATGAAATATGTGAGAAAGTTATAAAGAATGGATCATTCACATCGTTCATAAATAAGGATTAAAAAATAGTCAAAGAAATGGAAAGATTAAATAACTTAGTAAAAGAAACTCAATGGAAAATAGATAACATCGACAAGTACATGATAAGTGAGCTTGAGGATGTTATTGGGAAATTAGGTACACCTAGAGAAAGTATGGTTATAATGCATAAAGCTGATAAAGTATAAATACACGGAGTCCTTCGGGGCTCCACTTAAAAACATAGAGGAGGAATTAAAAATGATAAAAAGATTAATAGTGATGATAATATTAATGAAGGTTATAGTTGGAGAAGAATTTAAGTTTGGATATCCTAATCCTATAAAAGATAGAATACAGATGGTTGAGATGTATTCGGAAGAATATAATATAGCAATGATAGCTTACACTAAAAGTAGCGAACTCATAGTATCTTTTCCAGACATATATGTTGGTAGAATTCGTAAAGCTGTAATATACGTGAATGATTTGATTTATGTGGAACTACCGGTAGATGCCTTCGAATATACAGAGGAATATGCTAAAGTTAAGTTTTATGTAGAAGGATCTATAATAGATTCTTTATTACGTGAAACCTCAATAATGACTAAAGCTTCATATGATATAGTTTTCAAAGATAACTATAATAAAAATATAAGAAGTATAAGTTTCGATGTATCCGATAGATTTAGAGAAGTAGTAAAGAACTACTCTCTTATGTATAAATAAAAAGGAGATTGATTAAAATGAAATTTTTAATGATGTTTTTTATAGCTATTAATATTTATGCTGGAAAAATAAATGGATGGTCTTCTTACAAATCCATAGATAAGAAGAGTATCACATATACTTATGGTGAACTTAATAAGGATGCTTTTCATTTAAGAAAATATAACGATGGTACATGGTTATTTCATGTTGGTAGCACTGAGAAATTAAAGAATGTTTCTGTTATACTGACTATGTCTAATGGAGATATACCAGTTATACTCAATGATGTTTATTCTAAAACAAAGAATGATGTTTACTTCAGAGTAGATGAAGAAACTATAAACAGAATAAAAGATATATTCTTTGATGCAGAAATATTTCAAGAAGTAGCTACTTTCCAGCTCTATAATGGATCGAAGTATACCGAGGTAGTAATAGATTGTAAAGGATTTAAAAATATGTATAGAAAAATGTATAACTAAAATAGGAGGATAAAAAGATGAGTGTGAAGGATTTAAAAATAAGTCTAATGAAAGAAGATATACTAGGATTATACATACGTAAATGTAAGTCATGTAGATCTACTAAGGATGCATGTTTCATGGATGAACATGTACCATGCAATGATAACTGTATGGGTTTAAAATTATTAGATGAAATAATGGGTGATAATTAAAAATGGAAATATTCAAAACACCTGAATTAGATAAAGCTATAGCCCCGTATTTAATAATAATGAAGAACATTAAACTAGAAATAAATACAAGACCAGGAGGCAATAATGACAGCAAACAATATCGAAGAAGTAAAAGAAGAGGAAGTTATAGTAACTCCAGAGAATGCAGAAAAAATAGAAACTGAAGAAGAAACAGTCACAACTGCAGAATCTCAATTAGAAGATTTAAAAGACCTAGTAACAGGTATGACTGGAGAAGACATCTTAAATCTTACTCCAGAAAAAAAGAATAAGATAACCGGGGATATTAAGAAAGTAGTAAACAAAGTTTATCAAGATATGAGAAACAAAGCTTCTGAAAAACTAGGAGTTATGACTGGTATAGAAGAAACCATTATAGCAGCAGCTAGAGAAACACTAGTAGTTATCGATGGAAAATCCACTTGGGAAAATGTAGAAAACATCATAAATGCTAATAAAGAAAACCTAGTAACTGTACTTGGAGAAAAAGCTCCAGAAGACATATTAACTGAATTGAAGAAAGATGTAGGAGATATACCAGAAAATTCTACACCTGTTATTTTCAACAAAGCTAAATGGAAAATTCAAAAGATCATAGATACTCATGATGCTAGAAGAAAAACTTTAGCTGAAAGTTATATGGATACAAATGACTTTGCTGAATTCTTAGAAGACGAATTCTATGAATGTCTATCTATAAACTCTGACTTAAGAAAGTATAACTTATTTAAAAATAGAGTTAAGAAGTTCTTAAATAAGAAAGTATCTGGAACAAAGGAAGCTATAGCATGGCATTCAGTATATCAAAATAAATTCATTGGACCTGCAGCTAAAAGAGTTCATGTAGCTTATATCAGAAATGTAGCTCAAGAGAATGTAGGAGAAACGAATGAAGTTAATGTAGCTGTATCTATAGTTACTATAGCATTATTCAGATATGTTATGAAACTATTCAATTTCAACACATTACATAAAGTACAAAGACAAAGATTGATATCTGCTATATTTATAGATACTCCAGAGTTAGAGAGCATGAAATATGCTGCAGTTGTTGCGTGTCTAGAGAGAATGCATGAAGATTATTTAAACTGGAAGAAAGCTAATAATATCCCAGATGATCTAGAAGAAGCTGGAGATGACGATTCAGAAGTAACTGAACAATCAGCCAATGTTTATGAATCTATAGAAGATGTAAAACCTGTAGGAATGAGAACTGATCATATACAAATGGATGAGGAATCTTCTACGAAAGATATATATGAAAATGCATAAGAGCCTTCGGGCTCTTTCTTTTTTTGTCTTCTTTAACATTAATCTATATAATAATAATAGGAGGATAAAAACATGAGTAAAAGATGGACAGACATTAATGAATCTCTCGAGTCATCTAGAGTATCGAATGAATACTCTTTCGATTCAGACATGAATGACGTAGAAGCTTCTATGGCTATCTCTGAAGCCATAGCATTCTCTTCTGAATTCAAGTATATTAGTGAAGGTTTAGTTAATGATATCTTAGAAATGAATATCAAGGCTGAAGAACACGAATATTCTTGTGAACAATACATAGAAGAGGCATTTTCTATAGGAGGTATAGTATTAGCTATACTAGGTATACTTATTCTAGCATGGAATATAATTAAGAAATCATCACAAGCTGTATCTAAGAGTGTTAATTCTATAGGATCTTCAAGCAGTTCTTCAACAAATACTACAACCACTATGAAATCTTTGAGTGATAGAATACATGATATACGAAATAGATCTATTCCACATATAGAAGTAATGGTTAGTATACCAGATACAAGTTCTCTAGCTTTATTATCTGAATTGATATTCATAGATAGATATATGCGTTCTACGATAAGTGATACCGATATCAGAGAATTGTCTATAAAACTAGCCACAACATTTAAAGGTAATGCTCATCCATCTGATATTAACAAATTAAAATTTATGATGGATAATTTCATAAAAACAGTAGGCAAAGGTTCAGCTGGTTCTATAGGAATAATGAGAGCTACTCTTGAAGGTAAAGAACTAATAAATAATCACACATCTATAAAAACTATGCAACATGGTAATGATAGTATGAAAGGTATCGCATCATATAAATCTGCTAAAGAGTACTTAGATGCGTTCAAATCATCGATAAATACTCCAAAAAAGAAATACGATAGAAATGAAATCGAAAATGAATTAAAGAGAATGATTGATAGTAAATCTGTTCAAATCATAGAATCTTCGATACGCACTACAGGTATGTCATATGAAAAATATGAAAATGACTTTAACTATGTTATATCTAATTTAGAATCTGCTAAAAAATCTATAAATGAAAGTAAAGATAAATTAGAAATGGATAAGGCTACTATAGATGCTATGAACTTGATCCATGCTAATCTTCTAGAAATGCAAGCATCAATTCAAAGTTTAAATACAGATTTCTGTATACCAGGATTCCAATTATTTAAGTTAGGTGTAGAGAATTTAAATAAATTCATCATAGACATAGAAGATACTATAGAAAAAAAATAAAAAAGATTCTAAACCAGGGGATGGAGAAGGCAAAAAGATACTAAATAAAATTTATAAAGATACTGAGCAGTTCATGAAAGATATGGAAGATCCAAATAAGAAAACAATAGAATTCTAAGACTAACTCCTTCTGGGTTCTTTCTTTTTTGTCTTCTTTAACATTAATCTATATAATAATAGAGGTGATAATATATGAAACTCTTAATAAAAGATACACATGGATTAAGAATAAACACGGATATATGTCAAGAAGTTATTCTAGCTGTACCACCAGATAATATAGTTTCTCAGAACGGAGAGATAGCATCTATCTTTGGTTATGGGTGTGTAACGTTCTTGAAGAACAAAGCTGGTAATGAGGTACAAGGTAATTTACTTATAGCTACAATATTCAATTGTAAACCCACTGCTATAAAATCATCAACACATTTCGATGGTTATATAGATATAGTTTTTGATAAGGATGCATACTTCGCTTATTTTGAACAAGACGTAAGTAATACACCAGGAAACACAGTTCCGGTTATAAAGGATTCTACAAACGTTGAACTTCTTTATAATAAGTTAAATGGTGGTAAGTTCTCTGAATACGTAGACTATAATAATCAGATGGATATCATTCAGAATAACCTTAAGCTTAATAAAAGATTAGGTAATTCTCCATTGATATTCGATGAATTATCTATAGCTAATGGGTTTGTGGATGAGTCTGGAGAACCTTATAGATACTCTTTAAAGGGTAGATGTAAACCAGTATCATTGTTGACTGCAACGATGTTATCAGATCCGTATTCATCTTTGATACATCAAGATGCTAAAACAGCTATGATGATATCGTTAAATAATAAAAAGAAGAGAGAACCATCTCTTCTAGAAAAATACACTTTAATGTAGAATAATATCTCCCTTCGGGGAGATATTTTTTATTATCTTATTATATATTATTCATGTGTAAGGAATAAATTAAAGTCGACTAGAGACTATAAACGACTAGATATTTTAAATGGAGGAACTACCATGGTTATAAAAATAACAACACCAGAATTTTACAAACACAATGAAGCTAATGAAACTATAGCTACAATAGGATTAATAGAACCAATGGATGTATTCGGAATAAATATACTAGATGGCGAACAATGCAACAATATGCAAACTGAAAGTAAAAATGGATACATCATTATAAAAAACTTAGAATTAAAAAACATAATAGCTTTATCAAGCTTATTACCTAGATTTATCAGAGGTGTGGAAGGTGAATGTGGTCTAGATGAATCAATAAGAACAGATTTAAAAAGATTCTGTTTTGAGGAAGTGTCATTTACCATGTTGACAGATGCTGCTAAAGATGTGATCAAGGTTTACATGATCGCAATGATATCATACAATAAGGTTAGTAAAAAAGAACCGGAAGAAGATAGAATAAATATTCTATCTAGAATGCTTGTCGGGGATATATCCAATACACATAATGAAGATCAGCAGTCATTCATAGATACATTTAATAATTCAATAGATATAAATTTCAACTATAAAGAAATGGTTGAAGCTATAAATAATAAAAGATAACTCCTTCGGGAGTTTTTCTTTTTTGTCAAAATTTGAACATTAATTTATAATATAATAATAGGAGGTAAAACGAAATGGGTACATTAAATTATGGACGTAATGTTAATAATCAAATCGGTACTGAGTACACGATTGATGACCAAACTAAAAGAACGTCTTCCACAAGCTCGACTAGTACACCTACTCTAGATGGTTTATTTATTATAACGGCTTCTAGAGGTATCCCAAATAGATTCTTCAAGAACCTATCTGCAGCTAATGCTTTTGCGTTATTTGGAGAACTGACTGAGAAACATGGTAAACAAGCTCTTGCTTGTCAAAGACATTTAGACTTAGGTTTAACTGCTACTATCATGAGAATTGATGATGGCGGAGCTATAGCTAACTATCTTCCAAAAATAACTTTTGGATCAAAATTAAAAGATGTATACTTACTAAATGGAAAGTTATATAATGTAACTTCAGCTCAAGTGAATGATGGATCTTTCGATTCTATTCTAGAGACATTAGATATGACTGGAGCTGAATTCTTAACGAATGCAACAGTTATAAATATACCAGTTATGTTTGGTACTGTAGCAGATGGTATTGTTGACTCAGCAACTGATGAAGATGATATCCTAACTAAAGCAGCAGCATTATACGCTGAAACAGCTGGTACAAACGGAATCAAAAATAGAACTATAGTTCCTTTTGTTTTCCATGCTCCTGGAGCTGGTAAATATGGAAATAAAGTTAACCTAGTTTTCAATGATGTCTTCTCTATAAGAAAAGGTATTCAAACTAGAACTTTAGTAGTTAATGATACTATAACTAGTAAAAGTACAACTTACTCTGCTGTATCTCTAGTTCCAGATAGACTAGATGAAAATGATATAGTAATGTATGTTGGTGATAAGCTTAAAGATAAAATCGTTATAAACGATTACTTAGGTGACTTGAATGTAAGAATGCTAACTGATGATACAAATAAAGATGGTTTAGTAGAAGCTTTCGCTGAATACTATACTGCTCTTTTAGCCGCTCTTCAAACTATTATAGATACGAATGCTGCTGAGTTATTAGCTGGTACTGGTGGAGATTCTGGATTAGGACCTAAAGTTCAAGCCGTTATAGATAAGTATACTCTTTTATTAGAGGATATTGAAGATGGAGATATTCATCCTTGGCAAATCCTTGGATGGGATGGAAATTCTATTTATGAAAATGCTCAAGGTTATAACTGTATCTACTTAACTTCAGATGTAGTTAAAGCATCTACTTTCTTAACTGGAGGAGATGATGGTTTAGTTAAAGGTATGAGAAAATTCTCTTACGATCATAAACCTGCTGGAGCTACAAAATCAATAGGAGATGTTTATGTTTCTGTATTGAAAGGTGAAGTTGATGAAAACTTATTAGATATCAATGAAGTTGAATCTATAGTTACTTATGATGTAGACTATCCTATAAATATAAGAAAACAACTTCAAACCTTAACTGCTCATGGTAAGAATACTAGAGGAGATATCACTGTTATAGGTGGTATGGCTGATAGTATATCTGATCTAAATACAGCTATGGAATTCGCTAAATCTAATAAGCTTTACGGTTCTAAATACTGGAGAGCTACTGAAAATGCTGAAATCTACGATTCTAACTTATCTAAAACTTATAGAGTTAATGGAGCTTTCTTAATGATAGATGCATTAGCTGCTTGGTTCTTCGGAGATAGAAAGAATGCTGTAACTGATTATGGATTGAACCCAAATATCAGAGATGGTTCAGTTAGACCTAAGATATTTAAAACTGATGATATAAATACATTATATGCGTTAGATTGTAATACAATCAAGAAAGTAGATGGTGTTTATAGATTCAGATCACAAATGCTTGGTGACTTTGGATCAACTAGCAAAATGAAAGAATTATCGAATGGTATCAACTTCGGATTCTTGATGAAAGCTACTCATCAATCTATAGAAAGACATAGTAAAGGTACAGGAGAAACATCTCTAAATGCTATCAAAGAAAAGATAGCCAGAGACTTAGTAGACTTCGGAAAATACTTCGAATCAACTCCTTCTGTTACATTATCTTATGCAGACGATGATGCTGAAGCAAGAGGAGAAGCAGATTTAAATGTAGAAGTTGCTATGGGTGGATCTATCAAGAAATATAACGTTAAATTCATCATAACAAATGCAGCTTAGTATAAATGGTACTACCTTAAACAGTAGTACCTTTAAATAATATTAGAGGAGGACAAGAACCATGGCAAATATAACAATGAATGGTCCTTATGGAGGAGAGACCACAGATCTTCTTACTTCAAAGGATATTAATTTATCTAGATCTGAGTTATCGTTCGATAATGACGCTTTAAACTTATACACACCATTTATACCTAACCACGGATTGTTTGTTATAACTAGAATGCCTCAGATAATGTTGGATAACTACAATAGATTAACCACAGTTGTTCAAAGATTATTACAAGGATTCGTTAAGTCTGTAGACGGTTTCTCAAACATGACTATGGAATCTGATAACGTTCAGATAGGTACTGAAGGAAACTCTTTAAGGGTTGACTTAAGAACATCTGGAATATCAGAAGATTACACGATAACTCTAGGAACAGACTTCACTGGATTACCATTGACTAAATTCTCTAGACTTTGGTTATTCGCTGTGTCTAATCCTTATAAAGGAAATAGAGCATATGACAAAAACTCAACTAACCTAAGATGGTCACAAGCTAATCATACTATGGAAGCTATGGTTATCATACCTAACCCATCATACAACAAAGTTGAAGACGTAGCAGTTTTACATAACATAATGTTTAACGAAGCTAAATTCGAAACTTTAAACTTCTCTACAGGAGAAGAAGGTGTAGCTGAATGGTCAATGCCTATTAAAGCTAAAATGGCTAATCCAAATGGATACCATTTCGTAGCTGCACAAACATACTTAGCTGGTGTAAGATTAATATGGGCTGCAAGAGAAGCAGAACTTTCTAAATCTGTAACTGGTCTAGATGCTATTATCAATGCTGGAAAAGCAAGTTAATAAAGTGAGCCCCTAGGGGCTCATTCTTTATCCCAACATTTCAGAGTCTATTATAGATGCATCTAAAAGAACTGTTATAGTACGTTTAGTCATTTTCAATAATGAATATAAATATGAAGAAGGTATAATACCATCGATGAAAGCTACAACATGATCCCTAGATATATGATCAAACATCGAAGATGTCACTGCGTAAGAATAGAATACATGAGCTAGTAATGGTGGATCAACCTCTAACTGCATTCTAGTTCCGCTCATGAGTTCAGCTTGTAATACATTCTTAAATACATTCTTGTCAAATACTATCATATAAATTTTATCATCAATAATAACTTCCATAACGTTACCTGATATTAATCTTTTGAAAGTCATAGTTGTACCTTTTCTAACTATAATATCATCTACACCGTTACATGTTTTGAAAGTATTATAAGCTATTAATTCTTCGCCTTCTTGTGGAGTTATATTATTGTACCCTAATTGATCTCTTCTCAGTTTTGTAAATAAACCTAAGTTCTTATTAGCGCACACAAACGTAGGTATATCATTAACATCATTTCTATAAGATAATAGATCTTCAACACTGAACTTACGAATAAAATCTCTAGATATAACAGATAAGAATGAATATGGTTCGGATGATTGTTCCTTGACAACTAACTTACCATACTTACCTCCTCTAACTTTATTAGCTAAGTAAGTTAAAGCTACACTGGTTCCTTGCATTCTTGGAAGATCTTTATTTATAACATATGTAGGTCTGAAGTCTAATCTGAATAAACGTCTATCAGATGTCACATAAGTTGCTGTATCATATATATGTATCACGCATATCTTAGGGAAGAACCTCCTAAAATACATAGCAACGAATTCACGAAGTAAAGGATCCATAGAAACAATATCATATATTATGATGCACTGGTATTGCTTAAGTGTCATGTAGTCTACTTCTTCTATTAACCTTTCATCAAAAACTTCATAACCATCCATAGATATTTTCATAGCAGGGAATACATCGTAAATATCTAGGTATTCTATTTTTTCTGATTTCAAGTGTTCGACGTTAGCAGTCGACACAGGCATGATGCCTGTTTTTATATTTTTCTTTTTTAGCAAATGATATAACCCAGTGATATTGGATCCTGCACCTATATCTAATATCAAGTTATTATTTGTTATATCCTTTGTCTTCATTTTATTTATAACTTCCACATGATTTACTATTTTATCAATTTCTTTAACTATCATTATACCCTCCCAGTAATTGTTAACATTATACTATAATGTTATCGGAGGTGAAAATAATGTTACACAAAGCAAGAGTATTAAATGATGGTAAAATAATAGATAAGAAATTTAAAGTATATATACCACAGATATGTCCTAATCTAAAAGAGAGTGACCAGATATTCTCTGAAACATTAAAGACGGATAGAATTATAAGTAAATCTTTAGTAAATCAAACTATAAAATATACTTCATACGTAGAGGCTATAAATTTAACAGATTATCCGACATCTATGAAAGGTGTTAACGTTTTTGAAATGGAGAGAGCTGATGCTGTGACTCTCGTGGAAACAACCAATACAGGTGAGAGTGCAAATGTTCTAGATGATTGGAAAGCACCGAATGCATACACTCCTATACCTATGAATTGTTTAGTCACAGGTGCACCCCACATACCACATGTACATAGAATATTAGATGGTATGAAATTCTATTCAATGACACTAACTAACATGAATAATATAGATATAAAAAAGGGCGATGAGTGTCTAGTTACTATAAATGGTAATGAAGTTTATATAGTTAGTTTTATAGGTGTACAACCTCAATCTAAAAGCGACTATGATTATGTAAAATAAATTATATATAATAAGGAGGTATATGATGGGTATATTGAGAACTACACAAGTAATGTCTGTCAGGGACTATTTAAAATCCATGGAAACAACTATGAACATCTACACTTCTAATTTAGGAGAAGATGAATTAGACTTTAATTTAGTAGATTTATTCATAGATGAAATGTATAATGATTGTATAATGGTGGAATTCGAAAATAACGAAAGAGCCATATACAATAAGAACCCTAAGAAATTATCTCATCAATTCTGGGGAACCACAGATCTTTATTACATTGTAATGGCTATGAATGACTTTAAAGACTTTGATGATTGCGATCTAAATTCGAGAACATTTATTTATATACCTAATAAAAGTTCTATGGAATTCTTACTCAATCTCATGAAAAAGAAGATAAATGGAAACCTACCAAACTTAATACCTTAGGAGTCCTGATGGGCTCCGATATTTAACCAACCGAGGAGGAATTAAAAATGAAAACAATCAACAATGAAACAGCAGCTATGATTCAAGAATTTCTAGAAAACCATAAGAAAGTAGATATGAAAGAAGTTAAAAATATTTACGATCGCATATATACAGAAAGTGGGGGTTTAGTATACAATTCACATTTAGTTATGGCTGATATGGATAAGATATTCGAGAATGTGAAGAGATGTACAAACATGGAACTATGCAAGTATCATATGACTATCATAGCTATTCTTTTTGAAGGATGCGGGATATACCCTACAGCAGAATCACCATTCTATGATATAAGTAATAATAAATTATACAAATTCAAAATACTTGTTAAAGAAGCAGATGCACTTATGAAAACAAAATACATACCATTCATAATAGCATTCGTTAAAGGATCTTACACATCATCTATTGTTGCAGAAATAATAATAAACGATTGTATGGATCTAGAAAATATAGATGATAAAGAATTAAGTGATATGAGAGATTTCGATCAGATCTTCAGTAAGATATTCAAATCTAAACTTATTAATGGTGTCTTAGATTATCTATTAGTGGATACAGGTATGTGTGTTAAAGCTACAGTAGACATAAAATACAAAAGTAAAATGGCTTTAACAAAGTTAAACAAGGATAGTATGAATCTTATATATGAAACACTAAATAACTATGGTATAAAATATGAGGACGATCAATCGATTATAGATGATATAGAATACTCAGGAGATGATGAGGATGACAACGTCTAAGATAGGAACACATCATAATCTGGTTGTACGAACAGACTTCTTTGATATAGCAGCTAGATTGAATGAAGAGCATGATTTGAATAAAAGAATATCGATACTAGATGAATTAAACATAGCAGATCTACCATACATTATTATAGAGGATATTCTAAAACAATTCTGTGGCGATAAAATAGAATTGATGAATTACATGATGAAAAAGAATAAAAATGTATTTATCCAGAATCTAGACCCTGACCTAGAATACGGATATATACATGAGTATGCAGAAAGATTAAAATCCCAAGAAAACAATAGAGTTGCACGTGATATGGTGATTGCGTTATCAGATATGTACTATGATAAGCTGGATTACTTAAGAGATACAGGTATGCTAGAAGATGATGCAAGATTACATTGTATTGCATACTCCGACTACACTTCAGAACTATATAAAGATTTAGTCAGTATATTCAAGTACGATAGAAAAACAATAGATTGTCTGAATAAAATATATCCAGATTTCTTATCAGAATACGATGATAAAGAGTTAGGTAGTAAAGTTATCATAAATATGCTCTCAGAGATAATAAATATAGATCTTAACTTTTTCAACATAGTTAAGATATTTAAGAATACTATTTTGACTTTGGCTCGAGATGACTGGAATGATAATGACATGTCCTTCTTAGCTTCTGAATCAGCATACTATATAAAGAGATCAATATACGGTATGGTTACGGTAGATGAGATATTGAATGCTGTTGTATTCTTATCTAATGAGATAGAATCAGCTAGCACCGAAAAAGAATACATAATTCTAACAGGATTCATGAATTATATGAATAGCATCATAGAAGAAGCTGTAGGTTCATTATTCAAACCACCAAAAGATCATTCAGCATACACTGTTATACCTATAGATAGTTTACAAAGAATTTTAGATATAATGAATTCCAGAGATAATAATCCTTTCATGGATGAGAGTGAAGGATTATTATTTGAATTAGAATCAGTCGCTGAAGTATTACATTACTATAATAAGTTAAATGAGGGTGTAGAGTCTATGAGCGAAATTATATCTAATCTAAACTCATCATTCATATCATACATATATAAAAATAATACCGATAATAATATTCTAAAATCCAATATGAAGAATACTTTAAGTGTACTCAATTGGTATTCAGAACTAATAACAGATAACGCTATGAATATAAAAGCTACCTTACAAGGATTATGTATTCTGATTATGGAAGGTTTAGAGATATTTAAAAAGGAAACTATACGTACATTAAACAATTACACATCATACAAAATCATAAGCTTCAATCCGAATGGATTCACAACTAACTTTGGAAATATAGATATGTATAATTTCAATGATATAAAGACTAAAAATATAATAAATATGATAGGTAATGCGGATACTATAACTAGCAAGATGTTTTCAGCATCTCATCCTTCATCTATAAAGCTATTAAGAGCTCTATATGGTGTAGCAGAGATACTAGGATCATCGTATGATAATGTAGCTGTAAAAGACTTCTTAAAAAGTAAATTGTTTTCAAAGTTAGATAAGACGAACTTTCAAAAAGAATTATTTGAACTATTATTTGGTACAGATATGGTAGATACTTCCTTTGAACGCATCTTTAGTTTAGAAAATATAAATACCATATTAGAAGTTCCTGTTTTAAAAAATATGGATATAGGCTTACTTTGGGAAGGATATAAGTTATTAGAGACCGTACAAGAAGTCAAGGAAGAAACGATAGTGGATGATAAGATGACGTTCGAATTGAATGATGTAGACTTAGATTATAATTTTGATGACTTGCTTATAGATGAGAGTATTCAGATATGGAATCTATCACCGTTTCAGATTTTGCGTCAAATGAAGTATAATAAGCTCAATCTATTATCAACATCATCATATGAAGAGTTCGCAACATATATCATCATATACAGTATACTTAAAACATATGAAAACTAATTATATATTATTTATGTGACAGGTGATAAAATATATAAAAAGTCATAACATTAACCTGTAATACAAAAAACCTTAAGGAGGCAATCATGAGCAGCAAGAAAAACTTTCCACCATTAAATGGTGTGAAAAGAGTAGGATTGGTGGCAGCTGGAGATGACGATGATAAAACTTCAGAAGCTATAAACAGTGGTAATTTTGGATATAACGTCCAAGATACATCAGAAGAAAATACATTTTCACCTGTAGGTTCTTTCGCTGGAGAATTAGATGACTATGAGGAAGGCGAGAGTACAGCTACGGAATCTGGGCATGTATTCGAAGATGTGAAAGAAGAAGGACTAAACATCGATGATAGTTCTTCTGAAAATGAAGTTGACGAATCTAGAGAAGCACAAGCTGAAAGATTAAGAAACGAGATCACAGAAGAAGAAAGACAAGAAATAGCAGCATTCACTAAAAAGAAATTTAATGATGCTAGACTATTTAAACATGAAGAAAAAGAAACTTTATTAGAAAAATCAACTAAAGCTACAGAGTTAGAAGAAAATGTAAAAACAACATATACAGGAGGAGAACAAATGTTTGACAAGGCTAATTCAGAAAAACCAGCAGAAGTAATAAAATTCCAAGGTAAAAAGGTTTTCAAAGAGAAACCAGAAGGTTATGCGGAAGAAAACAGAGTCAAAGACAAAGATGTTAAAGGATGGTCAAAATCTAAATTTGAAGAATTATTAGTACCTGAAATAGGGAATGGTATTTCTAAATTATCAGGAATGATAAATGTTCACGTATCAACAGATGCAGTTAAATTAGCTGTATTGAAAATGATTAGAGCATCTGTAGAAGAAGCAGCATCAAGAGGTGTAGATATAGAAAAAGAAGCAGCAGAATTTACTGACGCTATAGTTGGAGTAGTTCAACAAACTATCACATCTGGTGTAGGTAAAGTATCAATAGCTACTTTTGCTGATAACGTATTCGCAATGATAGCTGAGATTCCTAAAATGTCTGCAGAAGACGCTAAGCTTAAAGCTGCATCTATAGTTACATCTTATACAGGAGCTAATATTCTTGTATTAGGAAATAATAAAGCTTCTGTATTCCCTGCTGAAGTTTTAACTTTAGTAGTTAAGAAAGAAGTAGTACCTTCAGAAGAAACTGGAGCATACGCATTATTGCTTAAAGCATTCTGTAATGAAATAAGATATAATGATGCGGATGATGATTTCGTAAGAATCACATTAGCATTAGACAAAATATTCCCTTATGCACAAGGAAGCTTCAAATCTCTTGATGGTATAAAAATGGATTCAGTTAAGTTAGTAACAACTAACAACATACTGCATGAAGTAGTATATACTATTGAAAAAGATCAAAAATAATCAGGATGCGCCTTCGGGTGCATCTTCTTTTTTGTAAAAAAGCATATGAGGAGGTAGTCTATGACTACTAAGATTAGTGTGAAGATGATAGAGAGATTATTCAGTTTTCTGAATGAAGATATACTCAAGAACTACGATGTCATTTTCATAAATTTGAATAGTGTACTTAATACTATGTTTTATCAAGGTATTGTTGATGATATAAAAGATCCGGAAGTATTAAAGGAGTATGTCGGTAACATTCAAACAATCATAAAAGAAAAGATAATGATGATCTTCTCTAAAGATAAGTACATATGTTTTTACTACTCTAGTAAGAGAAGTGTTAATAGCATACTGTATCCTGATTGGGATAAAGACTTAAATAGTATCAAGTTCTCAGAACCCATAAACTCTTTATTTAATAGTATATGTACATCTATATCTAACTTTGCTAAAGAATTTAAAAATATGAAGGTTATAGATTCTAAAAACATAGAATCCTGTATAGTACCATACGTATACGCCAGAAAACATGAAGTTAAAAATGCACTTATAATAAGCAGAGATACGATGGATATGTTGAGTGTACCTAAAAAGTTTCACTTGACTGATGGTAATATATTTATGAAATCTACGGACACTCATGCATCGAATAAGATACTGCAAGTTCCAGGAAACTTATTTCATAAGTATTTATATCTGGTACCTCACGTTAAACACTCGTACAAACCCAACATACCTAAGATGGGTAAAGCGAATGCTGCTAAATATATAATAAACATGTATTCATCGACAGATGAAGTTAACACTGAAGTTTTTAAATCTAAAGCATTTAAGATATTCGATTTAGATGAATATATACGATATTTTAAAATTAATATAACCTTCTAACATTAATGTATAAATATAATACATTAATGAGGAGGAGTTATAATGATACATGAAATATCAAGTGAAGCATTCCGTAATTTCGCTAGATTGAGAATATTCTCTATAGCCAGATTGAATGCATTTGCTCTATTGGCTAACAGAAATAAATCATTAACATCTTTAGCTAAAAATTATGAAGTATCTTTTCCACTAGGTATAATCGATGATATGCCAGTAGATGTGGCATTGGATATTGCACAATCAACTAAGGTAGATGTGGCTATGAAGATAAAGGCTCTTATAGAAAACTTAACTTTTGACTCGGCACAAGATGCTGCACTTAATAATGTGCTTTCATTCTTACCGATAAAGAGACAAGGTAATATATCTGCTATATCTGTTCCAGATTTAGTTGGTGAAGGAACTACTAACCATATCATAACAGAAGCTATGATCGCTGCTAACAAATTAGGTATAAAGGAACTAGATATTCTAGAAGCAGATAACAAAGCAGTGTTTCAAAATGATAATGGACATCCATTATATGTGAATGTAGAGATACCGTATGTAACTGGTAATGATGAAATAAAATATGTTAAATCTACAATAGCAGTAAACATCATTATCAAGAAAGTTAAATCAATAGATCTTAAAATGGTTATAAGAGAACACGATCCTGCTAAGTTAGCTAAATCATACATGAAGGCTACATCTTCAGAAGGAAGTTTTGTTAAAGATTTTTTACTACAATTAGATTCTATAAAGAAAACAGCAGAAATGAATGTAGATAAAGAATCATTATTATCTATAGTTAGAAAAGAGAAAATAAGATTAGATATAGGATCTGGATACGTTTATCCATTTACTTTATTTGGTATAACTGATAACTTTGTAGAAAGTTGTAAACAGGAACTAAAGATAGATTTAAATGACATGAATGATCTTAAAACAACTATGAAAGGTTTATTAGCATTAGGTATCTTCATATATAGTACTAATGATTCATTGACTTACTTGTATGATGGTGATGCTACTACAACAACAGCGATGATGTCTGATTTCGTATCATCTGCATCTAAGTATGAAAAAGAAATAGCTCAAATGATAAGACTGAAATAGGAGGGATAAAGAATGCAAGATAAAGGAAAAGAGATATTACAAATCTTAGAAGGTATACATTTTATAAGTCCGACTTTCAGTGAAAGAATGTCATTACCAGCTATTCTAGAAGCCGCAAAAGATGCAGAGAAAGACTTAGATATAGACGAATTAGCAGACGATGTAGAAGATGAATTATCTGGTAAAAAACCATCTAAGAAAACAACTGAAGTAGATGAAGAAGATGACGCTCCATCTAAACAAATAAAAGCAGAAACAGTTAATAAAGCTGGTATATCTATAAAAATACTTTTAAAAGTATGGGCTAGAATACTTGAGAAAATGAATAACAATATAAACATGGATGCTATAAATGACTCTAAAGGAGACATTAAAAAGTTAGGTCCAATGTTTAAAGATAAAACTTACTACGAAGTATTCAAGATAATTCTAGATACACATAGAGCTGTATCTGAATCATTTGATGATGGTGCAGAAAGTAAGTACTTCCAAATATTCGAAGACTTCTTAAAAGATGTAGAAAAGTATACACCTAAGTTTAAGAAAGCTTATACGAAGAAAAAGGATAATCTTGTTAAATGTGTTTATATAACTGCAGTTATGTATCTTGTTGAAATGACCACAATACTAGCAGCTGAAACTGTACACATATTCAATAAAGGATCTAAAAACTTTGATAAACTTCTTGAAGAGTCTAAAGATTACGTAGGAGTATTCAATGCGGCTGAAGAATTCTTTAATGCTGGTGGAAGTGATGTTGGTAAGTTTATGACTCAAGATATAGCTATATCTGAAGCAGCTATAAACCAATGGTATAATAATATCGATGATTTATCGGCTTTAGATCCTAGCTTATTAGAGATCTCTGAGGGCTTGTCAGCAAATAGAAATAACGTAGTTGGATTAGCTCACATTGCTAAACTACTTAAGTATGGATTAAGTATGACTATGTATAAATTATTCAGTGTACTAAGATACATCATATACTTAGTATACTATCAAAAATTCAATATTCAAAGAAAAATAACTCTAGTTGCTGCATCATTAGATTTGATAAATAATGATGGTAACAACAATACTAGAAATGAACAAAGAAACTTAGCAACTCAATCTTCTATTGAATACAGAGCTGATGTGGTACTAGCTACTAATAAAGCAACTGTAGATATAGCTACTAATGATGAAAAAGGTGCTACAGTACAATTTTAAAAGTAAAGCCTCCTTCATGGGGGCTTACTTATTTTGTTGTCGAGGATTATATATTACAATAGTGGGAGGTGCTAATTTAGATGAAACATGATAAATACTTAATTCTATCAGATGTACATCATGTAGAATTATCGATGGAAGATATAGATATAATAAGTGATGATCATCTAAGAGAAATACTTTTAAAGAATGTGGAGCTTGGTTTTAAAATCATTAAGAATACTAAGGACAAGATATACATTCTTAAAATGGAAAGTTCTAGGACAGGTGCCATACAAAACGAATTTCGCATAACATTAACATAAGGCACAAACAACGGAGGTAGCAATGAGGTTAAATAGAATGATATGGAACAGCATGAGTATCATGGATAAAGTGCAGATTTTCTTAAAGAAGTATAAGAAAAGAGATCCAGCTTTGTTATACGATATCACAGAGCACATCAAGTACAATAGATACTCAGGAGATATTATATTTGACGATAACTCTATAACTCACTTTAAAGAAGTAGATATAGAAGTATTCGCTGAAGAATGGGTAACTAATTCTGATGAAAACTTAAAGCCCTTGGTTCACTATGAATTATTGACAGACGCCATAATAGATGAAGCCATCTTATATGGTAAAGATTTCTTATTATCACATGATATAGACTACAGTATAACAAAATACGAACACATTGTGGATCTATATAATAAAAGAAGTATCTACTCATCCGAATGGGGTCCATATGGAAACTTTAAAGATACAGAGATACATGATTCTTTCTTTACTTGTAAATGCGAAGATTCTAAAGGTAAGACAAACTTAGGAATGAACTGTCCAACATGTAATACACCTGTCAAAGAAAGAGATTTCTCAGTAGACAGATTCGGTTACTTCAGAAGTCATTATAATGTAAAGTTCTTAACGCCTATAGGTTATAAAGTTTTGTCCAGAATTCTGAATGGACCAACACAAAACATAGGTATCTTAGATTACATCATTGGAACGCATCGTATGGATGATAAACCATCTACATTCGCAAAAGTAGCAATAGCTAAAAGATATAAGAATAAATATCTTTATGATCATGTTGAAGATCTTATAAATGAATCTTTAACAGCAAAGAAAAGAGAATCTAACTCAGCAGCCATAAAGCATTTTCTATCGAATAAGGATTCATTCTTTCTATCGTATATACCAGTAATAAGTACAGCATTCAGAAAGATGTCTTATACTCAATCCTTCGGGGTTGAAAAGATAGAGGCTCATAATGATTTGAATCATGTACTAACTCAGATAAGTACAGCCTTAAATAAACATGATTTATTCTTTGAATTTGAAAACAATAATGAGAAGTATAAATCGTACTACACCGTAACAAAATATACAATAGAATTACACAACTCGATATACAAACTAACAGCTTTAGGAAAGCACTCGTATATAAGAAGTTGTGTCATGGGACAAAGACAGAACTCAGTTATAATGGCAGTTCTAGAACCTCTAGATAGAGGATTAACAGAAGATCAGTGCATAGTGAGTTATAGACACTTACTAGCATTACGTTCAAGAGAACTTGAGATATGGTTACTGGCGAAGGGTATCCCACCTCATAAGATACATATCATGCTTAATCATAACAGAATGGTTAAAGAAAGTACTAAGAAACTACTCCACGAATACATAGAAAAACATATGGTTGTTATAGAGTATAATAGACAACCTACAATAAGAATGCAATCATCATTACCATTAACTATAGTAGGATTAACTGACAAACCAGTTTTATTCGTACATCCTACAACAGCTAAGAAACCTAATGCCGACCATGATAAAAATCTGTCACGTTTATACCGAGAAGGTATAGATGAAATAACACTGAGAATTGACTGGAAAGAACTAAAGACTATATCGCCTGCGGGCTCTCGAAAGAGTGAAGAAAAGTATATAGTATGACCTAGACGCTGAGATAAAAGCTATCCTCTGATGAGAGTACTCATGATAGTGCTGTCGGTCGATGAGGTCTCCGTACGAGAATACTCATATAATGTCTAATCAGCAGCCTTACATTAGTGGGGTTCAACGACTATCCCTGTGGTGGGGAGTAGATGTTTGCTTAAACATCGAAGTACAGTGTTACCTAATATCAACTGATTGTTGATGTGGTTAAGATATAGTCTCAACATGCAGGGAAGACCTGCAGATACTCGATATGAGTATGGTGTAGAAGTCGCGTTCTACATTAAGATCATTGGGAGATGCTCCTTCTGGAAAAGCTATAACTGATGAATTTGGTATGGCTGCAAAATGGTATTGGAGAATGGGTTCACATTGTTATACTATGGATTATGATGGTAGATTAAATGGAGAATCAATGCCATTTAATGATATAGCTATAGCTATAAAACTTAGTGTTCCTTCTATAGTTTCTAAAAAGAAACATAATGTTAAGATAGGTATGCAAACAAAATTAATATTAGATGAATTCGGAAATAAGTTAGATTCAGAATTATCTAATTACAGTACATCTATAGAATTCGATTCTGAAGACTTGTATTCTTTAAAAGAATACTCGGAAGAATTCGATAGGATATTCAATTGATATTAAAGAATGAAAACTTCGCTAACGCAATAATAAAAGGAAACATAGTGGAATTCGATATGAGTGCTGCTGGTCCAAGTGTAATGAGAGCAGAAGGACATATATCAGATGAAGTATATAAAAAGATATTAAGTTATCCTAAAGAGATTCGTCAAATAAAATTCGGAGAACACTTAAGGGATTATAAACTACAACCTAAAAAAGAAGAAGCTCTAGATAAGTATATGGAGTTATTCTTAAAAGAAAATAATATAGAAGATCACCACGTAATAGAGATCGCTAGTGATGCTATATGGATGTATAATCCTCCAAGAATACGTAAACGAGAATTCAATGAATTCGTGAAGTTCAGAGTAGATAGAGTAGCATCTATAATGATATCATTCGATGGTATAAAATTTTACACTGATACATGGAATGGTACATTCTTCACTCGTGGTTATAAGTTTGAGGAAAAAGATGCTCAAGTTATAAGTGTTATAATGGGTATAATAGAATCAGAAGAAAGTATACCTGTATTATATAAGAAACTACATCAACTTAAGATGATGATTCTTAAAGAAGAAGTATGCATAAAGAATAAAGAATACGGAACCAGATTCATAGACTTTTTATTAATATCGCTCATATAATGGAGGAAATATGATAAAGTTAAAAGATACTAATATATATGTTGGTACAAAGGAAGAAATAAAACAAGCTAGAAAAATAGGAATGAATATAGTGTGCGCTCTTAATAGGGCGCCTAGAGAACCTGGAATATGGACTCATCAATCCGTAGTAGGCTGGACAGGTAGAGGATGTAATAAGGATAATCCGTACTATCTATATAAAGAATATGAAGATGCTATCTTCTTAAACATGATAGATGGAGATGATCCAGCTTATATATCTGATAAGATGATAAACGCGGCATTGAACTTCATGAAAGAAAAACTTAATGAAGATAAAGATGTCTTTGTTTATTGTAGCCTAGCTGAATCCAGAAGTCCATCTATAGCTTTCATGTATCTATTAGAGAATGATATTATAAGTAAAGATATGGAGTTCGCTGAAGCTATAACTACATTCGGCATAGAATACTATCCAAAATACAAACCAGGTATGGGTAACATTCTATACATTAAAAACAGATACTTTAAAAAATCAGAGGAGACTAAATAATGAAGAACTGTATATCAAAATACCACAATCCTATAATAAATAAATATGTTCATGTATTGAACTTGAAAGATGAGAAAGTCATCAAACCGCATACATTAGAAGTTTATTTAGAAAAGATTATAAAATGTAAAATATCAGTGACTGATGAAAACCTAATAAAACTTAAAGCTGAAGATTATACATACGGAACACTCATGATTATGTTCGAAAAAGATGATTATGTGGTATTCAACTCTAAAGGATCTATAAATCTTATGAGACAAGCCACGTCTGAATTAAATGATTTTCTAGAAAAATGGATATTGATTTCGGAATAGGTGATTATTATGAAAAGTGAATTTAAGGATATACTAAAAGCTAAAAAAGGATATGATTCTGGCGTAGATCCATTTACATTAACGCAGATGAATGATTCTATAAAGGTTGAAGTTGGATCAAAAACATATACCATATGGATAAAGGAAATAGATTACAAATCTCTAGAAAAAATATTTGATTCTATTACGAGTACAGAAATAGTATTATCATCTATACTGGATGCTTTCGACGATAAATTAAAATCTATTAGTGGTATAAATTCTGATATGAATATAATAAACAAAAGTCACTATGAGTCATCTAGTATTATATGGGTGTTAGAGTTCAAGGGTCCTGGTATCATTGAAAACTGTAAATGGGAATCAATCAATAGATTAGACTTAATATATAAAATACATGATCATATAAATGAACTTCACAATCATGATATATTCACACAACCAAATCTTATACCGTATGTGGCTATCGACGCTATAGATACTTTCTTCAAATATAATAAACATCTTACAGATTCTGAAAAAGATATAACGTACCTACTATATAAAAAAGGAGAATTATAATGATAATAAAGACAACCAAAACATACAAAATAGCAACCAGAGATTCTAAAGATTTAAAAAGTATAATAAACAAATTGATGATATGAGTAATGATATATGTATATTAGAGAATACAATATGGCTGAAGTTAGCAGTCTAGCAGCACCGCTTCATGCTTGTGATATAACATTAGTTGGATCAAATCCGTTCGACCAATCTGTAGAGAACTGGATGTATCCTGTTATGGCTGAATTATGTATATCTAATCAGGTTCACATATTTCATGGAGATGCATTATTTATATTTGAACCAAAATAAAAGCACCCTTTGGGGTGTTTCTTTTTTGTCATAAACTTTATATGGGTACAAATTATATATTATAATAATGTAAGGAATAGAAATACACTTACAATAAAATAAACACAGGAGGAAACAAATGATAGTTGAAAGAGAATTTGATATGAAAGACGGAGTTAGAAATTGTATTAATAAGGTCCTAGAAGATATAGATAATATATCTGTGGGATTAGAAGTTTTTTGCGTATTAATTGATAAGGATAGTTTAAATGATGTAGAAACTTTGAAGTATATTTATGAAAACCAATACTTTAAAGAAGTTATTGTGAGAGAAACTAAAACAGACTTCGAGGTATACTTACCTGAGACAGATAAAGTCTGGGACAGATATAATAGTAATAGATTCGCAGGTAAAATGAAACATGAATTAAAAATAGAATATATAGATGGTGAGTTTAGTCTGTTATTCAGATGGAAGATTTCTAAAAAAGAAGACATGTATAAATCAAATATAGATATGGATAAATTCGAATGATTAATGGGTATTTCAAAATACAGATCATTATACCCTGATTCACAAGAAAAATAAAAATGTCATTAAAAGATTGAGCCCCGAAGGGCTCTTTCTTTTTTTGTCTTTAATCATCTTCATTTGGTTTAAGTTCAATACCAAATAAAGCTCTAACATCATCATTCTCTTTAGCCATAAAAGCATTCGCTAACATATCCATATTAACATCGAATGTTTTCCTAGCGCCTGGCGAGAATTGCGATGATATAACATCATATCTTCTACCAGAATCAACACCTATAGGCATAAGATGATCAGGTCTAACTTGTGCAACTATACCTTTTAAAGCAGTAGTCTGTGAACCTTTATCTCCTCTTCCTGTAAAGTCGTAATACTCTATGAAGTATTCTATCAATAGTTCATCTTTCTCTATGGTATCTCCATTCAGCTTATGCGGAGCAGTTACTTCTTGAGGAAGATCTGTATGTTCTCTTTTCTGGAATGCATCTGTTGATTCTAACAGAATAGCTTCTTCTTGGAGTTCTAAAACATACTTCTTAACTTTAGCTACCATTTGTTTAATAGAGTTAGAAGCTGTAGATATATCGAAAGCATAAGTTAGATTTATATTAGTTATAACTCCACTCTTATGTGCTGTTTTACTTTTCTTATCTAAATCAGATAACACTGCATTATCCAAGAACTTAGACAACATCTCATCATCTGAACCTTTTATATAAGATATAAGCTCAGTCTCAGCATTCGTATAATCATCTAAAGATAAGTAAGATAGTATCTTTGTATTCTTATCTATCTTAATGGACACTCTCTTAACAGCTTTAACCATGAACATCTCAGCAGCTGATTCTGATATAACTATCGAATCCTCATAATTCAGTGATTCTGATTTCCATAATACATTAACCATGGCTCCCATAGTAGCTACTAGTCCTGTAGGAGTATTCTTGAAGAAGTTAGCATCATGTGCAAGTATAGTATCAGCTGTTACTTTTTGTCCGACTTTAACAGCAGGATTCATATGACAAGTAACATACTTACCTTTAGCACTATTCTTATATATTCTTCTAAGTTTTATACTCGAAACACTACCATCTTTATAACGAACTAAAACGTATCTAGGTGTTATCTTCTCAACAACTCCTATACCTGTAGCTCTTTCAACGAAGTCTTCACTCATATAAGGTAAAGCAGAATCAAATGAGTTTGTGAAGTAAGCTGTATCCATTTTATTTATAGCTATGATTGCTGACTTTTGAGATTGATTCATAGCATCCCTAGGTGCATCTGAACGTGAAGCTGAACCTGTAGTTATAGCTTCTGTAGATGTTATTATTTGTTTAGACTTTAATTCGTCAGGGTTATCAGTTACTCTGAACATACCCATCAAGTTATCTATCATAGGATCTATTGTGAACTGTTTATTAATACCTATGTTAGCCGAGAATGCTGTAGGTAATCCTATATTACCAACATATGTCGAATGATAGCTTCTACCTTCCCATGTATACGAACGTGGTAAGTTTTTACCCATATGACCTTTATAATTACAGCTCCATCTTTTTATAGATTCCATGTAAGGATTTAATTTTGAGTATTCTTCATTGTTAGGGAGATCCATGACAGCCTGACATATTCTATTTCTAGCTATACTCATCTTCGCATTCTTAGAACCTCTTCTTTTCTTAATAGCATAATCTGCGTAAGCTGTAGATAGTTCTTTAAAGTAAACAGCCTGAATGATCTCTGCATATCTTATTCTACAAGAAGTCAAAGATAACTCTTCCATACTTTCTGGAGAAGATAAAAGGTTATTTGCGTACAACATAACACCTGTAAAGTCTGTAGGTTGATTCAATGACTCAAGTATAGTTTTTGTAAATGGATCTATGAAACAATCTTTATACACACTCATGTTTATTGGGAATGATAAGTTATTTCCTGCTACAGTTGATAATACATCTACAGTACCTTCTATAGATTCAAGATCAGCCAGAGTATACATTGTTAAGTCTTGCGTTGTTAATGGGAAATAAAGTAAAGAAGTTCTCACATCTTCTACATTTATGTATATCGTAGAATCCTTTAAAGGTATCTTTATTTCCTTATCTTTATCAACTCTACGTTGAGCATCTTCTGAAGATATAACCTCGTATGTTGTATTTGTACGTTCTAGAATAGAATGTAAACCATCAGTATACATTAGCACGAATATAAGAGGGACCCACTCATTCATAAGTTTAATATATGTACTAGTAAGTTTATTAACTGTTTTTATTTGATCATAATATGGACGAATTCCTAGTTTATAAGTATCGCTTAACTTAAGAATACCACTATATATGGTTTCGCCATTTATATCATGATTAGATACATACATTCTAGAAGATTCTCTATGAACCAATATCTGATCTTCACCAGCATACCCAACTACAAAGAAATCAGAATGCACATCTTTACCCTTCTTAGTCATCTCTTCTATAAGCGAAGACTTGAGTGATATGAAGATCTCTCCTTCTGGAAGTTCAGTCTTCTTAGATTTATCTACTCTAGTGTCTATAGCTCCAAGTCTAGTACTCAATTCACGCATTTCATCTGGTATCCATGAAGATCTTGTATTCGGAGCAGAATAATCACCTAAATCAAAATCAGAAGTTTCTTTAGCTTCTATCATTTTGTCTAGAGCTCTAAGCATCTTGTTACCTTGTGGGGTTAAACCGTTACCATACTTCTTCTCCATGAATATCTTATTATGGTTTGTTGTTATGATAACATCGTCTCCGACTTTAAGAATAGGAAGATAAGCTAACTGTCCTATAACACATTTTTCAGATGAACCTATCTTGATTCTATTACCTTTATACATTTTAGGTAAATCTGTAGTAACTGTAAACTTATTACCATCTTCATCTATAAATCTAACTGAAACTGTGTTTATCTCATTGAACTTATCAGATGTATCTTGTATATCTATCTTATCTACATACACCGGAACCGAAGCATCTTTAAAGGCTGAAGCAGCTTGAACTATATGAGGTATAAGTAACTTATCATTATAAGCTTCTGTGAACTTCATGAATCCATTCTCATCGTATCCTTGTTCTGATTGTATAGGTATATTAACTTTAGGTATACTTTTATCTATAGGATTAGTTAAGATATCCATAACTTTATCTTCTTTTGTTTTTATACCATTATTCATAGATATAGTAGAGTTATACATTTTGTTTATGGCGTTCTGTTGCTTAGGTGTGGATAATCTAGTCACTCTTTCTTGTCTAGCTATTTCAACAGCATTCATTATAGCGTTTACAGCTTGAGTCTGAGGGGTTTCAGCGGAAGCTTTATCTATATCCAATAATTGTGTAGATAAAGAATCTATAGCTGCAGGAGACATATTTTGAACTGCATCATCGGCGACCTTTAAAACCTTATTCAATTCAGCATCTTGAGCTTCTGTTTCTGGTGTAGATTGTATAACTATAGGATTTATAGCTGATAGATCTTTTTCTAACTCAGGATCAACAACATCTCCTTTTTGTGTTATTTTCTGCATAAGCACAACAAGTGTACGTATAGTCTCCGGTGTAACAACCTGAACTTCTTTAGAAACTGATTCAGATATATCTGTTATTATATCACCGTTATATCTATTGACATTATATTTCTTATAATCCTCCATACTGAAGTCAACATCTTTAGATTCTATTATCTCCATTTTATCATTTACTTTTAACTTTATAGTACCTATAGAACTAACAAATAAAAAGTTTATACCTGATAAAAGATAAGAATATTGAGTATCGTATTGTACGAAGTATAAGAAGTTTCTAAGAACATCAGGATACTTTGCTGCTCTAGCAACATTCATCTCTGATACTTTAGGAACATCGAATTGATCTAAATCAAAAACCATATATACGTCAGGATATGATGATTCTGGAGAGAAAGGTTTTAACTTAGGATCCTCTTTCGGATTAGGATATACTGTCGGTAAACGAAATGTCTTCCTAAACTCTTTAAGAATATATACCCATAGTAATTCAGGTTTATTTTCTCTTGTATAATCTTTTGCTACTTCTGCAGGAATAGCAGAAGAGAAGTCAACAACGTTAGCTCCATTGAGTTGTTCCGAATCAGTCTTTATTATATTCAGATGAGGTAGATTAACTTTAATATCTCCTGTAAATATTTTTCTGTAGTTAACTATACGTCTTTTACAGGTTGAGTTCATAAAGAAGTACATATTATTTGGATGATATGCTCCTCTAATACTAAAGATACTAAACCTAGTTAGATTCTCTCCCTTTAATGTATACTTCTTAACTGTCTTATACATAGATTCTGTATTCGGTGAAATAAAAGCATAAACACTACCTTTACTTAAGGGCTTATTCAGATTGTTTCTAACAACAGCCTTTATTATGGCTAGAGAAGGAATCTTCTTAATTTCTAACATAAAATTTCCTCCTTACTTTATTTTTTATATTATACTTTAATGTTCACTTAGAACTAACATTAATATATAATCATCAGGAGGTGATGTTAAATGATTATAGTTAATAATGATCTTAAAATATGCGGCATTCTGGATAATATATTAGTTGACTCATATGCTGCACATTCTACAGCTATAGAATTGTTTAGAAGCATAATATATAATTCTTTAAAGGATATAGCTAGGTTTAAGAAAGATAATAAAAAGCCTATAAGGGTAGCATCATCATTATCCACTAATAAAAGAATGATAGCACCAGGAGAAGAAGTATTCCATACTATAACACCATTCTGTGTAATGCGTGCTGAAGAAAATATGGATGAGAGTTTAGGAGCACTCATAACTCCAGTATCAGTATGGAACCCAGTCATACCTTATAACTTAAACACAACACCTATATACTCACATATGAAGACTTTTGATGTGAGTAATAATGTTGAGATACGTCTAGGTTACGCATCTGCTACATATACTGTGGGTATGAATGTGTACGAATCTACAGAACCACTAGCTTTCAATATAGCAAAGAAATGGGATTGGTCTGTTGTTCCAGGAACAGTATACCGACGTATGGTTGAAATGAAAGTTATAGTACCTAGATTACTAATAGCAGAGTACTGTAACTGGGTAGGAGTTAAATTAGATTTTGATTGGTTTGTAAAAGAGATGAATGAAAAATCTGAAGAAGCATTTAGATTTAGTGTAGAATTAGATAGTGGTTCTGGTAAATATGAAGTCACACTAGCGTACGCTACGACTGTATCTTTCAGAGGCGCAGCATCAAGCAGTATAATGAGAGAGGAGGAAGGGGACACTGATAAATATGTATACTTTCAAAGAGCTTTTTTGATGAGCATAAATATTCCAACACACTTTGTTTTTGGTAGAGAATCTGATAAAAGATTCAATATGGGTGGTGATAAATTATATGTATTAGATGATAATGTAGTATCTTATGGAGATGTGACACCATTAAAGAAATTCAAAGAAGAGGATATTGTTGAAGGTAGTACTAAAGTATACATAAACAATGATGATTTAATAGATGGTTATGAACTAGTAGAAAGATATGTATTGTCGAATGAAGAATTGGACATGATAAAGGATAATGAAATAGAAGACTTATCTATAGATGTTTTCAGTGAAATAATTATATCTGAAGAACCAGTTAAATATGATTTCTTAAAATATTGCATAACTAATGATGTATTCAAGAAAATACAAGATGTTATAAGAGTTTATATAAAGTCAGACAACATTAAATTAGAAGTTAAAACAGTATTAGATAAAGGTAACTTCATAGCTAGTACATCTGCGATAGATACTATTTTAAAAGATAGGAACTGCTGTATATATGTCTATTTCAAAAATAGTGAATACAGAAAATTCATAGAAGTATTCATGGATATGGAAAAGACTAATAAAGCTAACTTTAATATAAAACAATCAATATAGAATATTATAGAAGAATCTTCCGTTATGGGGGATTCTTCATTATTCGTGTTATATATTATATTATTGAATCTAGCGCAAATAAAAATTTAGGAGGACAACAATGAAAAAGATTTTATTATTATTAACTATGGCGGTGATGGTAGTCACGTCATATGCAAACAGTTTTGAAAATGTAATAGGGTTCACATTTAAGTATGAAGGTAGCGGTTTAGACGTAACATCGAATCATAGTAGATATGGTGTCTCGAAGGAAACCATAAAAAGCTATAATAAGAAATATAAAACTTCATACACTGTCAAATCACTAACTAAGACTCAAGCTACAAAGATCGCAAAAACCCTATACTATGACAACTTTAATATAGGTATTATAGATAATGATAAGTTGGCTACAGCCGTGTTCGATTTCATGTACAATAGCAATCCATACAATGCAGCTAAACGTATTGAAAAAGCAGCACAAGACTTCGGGATAAAAGGTATAAAGGTTGATGGTAAATTAACTAAAGAAGAATTAAAGGCATTAAATAAAGCGAATGCAAATGATTTGGCAAATCAAATATGTAAATATAGATTGAATTATATGAAAAGTTTGAAAGTGTGGAAGACTTATAAGAATGGGTGGACCAAAAGAGTAACAGCTATAACACTACTAAAGGGATGATGTGATGAAGGAGAGGAGAAAAGCTGCACAATGTATAGTTAGAAGTCACGGAAGAATGTATTGTGTATACAACAACAAATACAATAAATTTACACCTATAGGAGGAAAGTGTGATCCAGGAGAAAACGTATACAATACACTAATAAGAGAAGTTAAGGAGGAGATAGGTTCAGGATTAAATATAAAACATATAAAGAAGATAGGAGTACATATTAGAGAAACAGCTACAGTTGTAGTAGATGTACACTTATTCATAATGGATATAAAAAAGAATCTTAGGTATGCTAGAGCCAAAGAAGAATTTTTAGATATAATAGAATTAGATTTGAACTTTAAATATACAGATGATAATTCTTACACATCATTAGTCGATATTGTAGAAAGGATAAACGCATATACAAACGCTTAACATATAAAGAAGAAGTGCACCTCGGTGCATTTTCTTTTTCATTAATACACACAGGAGGAAAAGATGAGTAAAAAGAATGTCGAAGAAGAAGTAGAATATGGAGTAGAGAGCATCACAACACTACCACCTATAGAAGCCATACGAGCTAGACCACATATGTATATCGGTAAGATAGATACAGCAGGGTTGCATCATCTCATAAGAGAGCTTGTAGATAACTCTATAGATGAAGCTTTGGTAGGATACTGTGATAAAATAATTGTTAAACTACTTGGTGG